>Ga0247727_10000040_pt1 | contig 259532 bp, 213 predicted proteins | sample WisWelCaveWW1625_FD_202498 | JGI IMG/M metagenome (GOLD analysis project Ga0247727, IMG submission 202498) | Biofilm microbial communities from Wishing Well Cave, Virginia, United States - WW16-25 | ecosystem: Environmental > Aquatic > Deep subsurface > Groundwater > Cave microbial mat... | reverse complement strand
CTTCCGAAACTTCGGGCGGCGTTGCAGCACGAACTCAAGATCAAGGTCAGCACCAAGTCACGCGAGAAGGCGGCATAACTCACCAATGGAGCCGCGGACATTTTCAACTAACTTTGGGCTTGACTCGATGGAACAGCCTGGGATATCGAGGGGAAACGCGGTCGCGCGGGTTCCCGACCGATTCCGCGTGAAACGGCGAAACATTCGCGACGAGAGAGCCGGGGGGAACATTCCGCATTGTCGCGTCGCGGCCCGCTCCCTATATTCGGAGGTCGCCGAGGACGTCACGCGTCCCGCGCGACGCCCCGGCGCGAGGGGCGCGAGCATGGCGGGCGATCACGACGGCACGGGGGCGGCGGCGCGGCGCGTCTCGGCCGCGGCGCGGCGCGCGATCGAAGCGATCGTCGGCGCCGGCGCGATCGTGACGGGCCCCGTCGACCTCGAGCCGTACACGCACGACGAGACCGAAGACCTCCGCTACGTGCCGGAGGTGGTCGTGAAGCCCGGCACGGCCGACGAGATCGCCGCGATCCTCCGCCTCGCGAACGAGGAGGGGATCCCTGTCACGCCGCGCGGGGGCGGGACCGGCCTTTCCGGCGGCGCGCTCGCTGTCCGCGGCGGGATCGTCCTCTCGCTCGAGCGCTTCAACCGCATCCTCGAGATCGACCGCGAGAACTTCTTCGCGGTCGTCCAGCCGGGCGTCATCACGGAGAACTTGCAAGACGCGGTCGAGGCAGTCGGACTCTTCTATCCGCCCGACCCGGCGAGCCGCGGCTCGTGCACAATCGGCGGCAACCTCGCCGAGTGCGCCGGCGGGCCGCGCGCGCTGAAGTACGGCGTGACGAAGGACTACGTCTACGGCCTCGAGGCCGTGATGCCGACCGGCGAGGTCGTGCGCTTCGGCGGCAAACTCCTGAAAAACGTCACCGGCTACAACATCCCGCAACTCCTCATCGGCTCGGAGGGGACGCTCGCGATCATCACCGAGGTGACGCTCAAGCTCCTCCCGCTCCCGTCGCACCGCAAGACGCTTCTCGTTCCGTTCGCGAGGACGCGCGACGCCGCGCGCACCGTGGCCCTCGTCTTCCAGTCGGGCGTCGTTCCGTGCGCGTGCGAGTTCATGGAGCGCGCGGCGCTCAAGGCGGTCGAGGAGCACCGCGGCGACAAGGTGCCGCACTCGGACGCGGAGGCGCACCTCCTCTTCGAGGTCGACGGCAACGACCCCGAGGTCCTCGACCGCGAGATCGACCGCATCGCCTCGGTGTGCGAGGAGAACGGGGCGCTCGAGCTCCTCCTCGCCGAGACGCCCGCGCGCCAGAAGGAACTGTGGTCGACGCGGCGCGCGATGGGCGAGGCGGTGAAGAAGCGCTCCGTCTACAAGGAAGAGGACACGGTCGTGCCGCGGTACCGGCTGCCGGAGTTGCTCGAGGGCGTGCACGCGATCTGCGACCGACACGGTATCACCGCGATCTGCTACGGGCACGCGGGGGATGGGAACATCCACGTGAACCTCCTCAAGGAGGGGCTCGACGAGGAGACGTGGAACACGGTGCTCCCGGACGCGATCCGCGAGATCTTCCGGCACACGGTCGCGCTCGGCGGGAGCCTCACCGGCGAGCACGGGGTCGGATTGGTGCAGAGGGAGTTCCTGCCGATCGCGCTTGGTGAGCCCGAGATCGAGGTGCTCCGCCGCGTGAAGCGCGCGCTCGATCCGCGCGGGATCCTGAACCCCGGCAAGATCCTCCCTGACGCGGACCCGACGGCGTGAGATTTCATGTTGTATCTGGCAGCGTTTTGTGTAGAATGCAGGCTTCACCCCCCCGATGGCCGCCCCACCGGCGTCCGTGACGCGCTCCGCGTCGCGGCACGAGGCCCCACGTGGCCGGGAGACACCATGCTGAGCATCAGATCGTGGATGGGTGACACGCTCCGGAACGCCACGCTCGGCGGAGGGCGCCGTTTCGCCCGGCTCCTCCCCGTGCTGCTCCTCTTCCTCCTCGTTCCTCTCGCTCCGTCCACCGCGCGGTGCGAGCTCCCCTATCCGCGGCTCATGACGACGCTCTGGAACGGACCCGAGCCGAAGGACTTCGGGCCCGCGTCGCGGTTCGACGCGGTCGAGTTCTTCTGGACCGACATCGTCGGGACTCCCGGCTACACGGACTCGGTGCTCGCCATGAAGGCGCGCAATCCGGACCTCAAGGTGATCGCCGTCGGGTGGGGCGACGTGCATTGCACGAACTGGGAGGGGCGGGAAGTCCTCATGTGGCGTTGGAGCGAGCAGATGGCCGCCAACGACAGCCTCTGGTACCTGCGCGACTTGGACGGGGACTACTTCAAGACCCAAAACACGGCGTCCTGCGCCGAGGGCTTCATGAACTGGACGCAGGTCGACATGGCGGAGGCGTTCGCACAGTTCCTCTACGACGAACTTCTCCTAGCCCATCCGGGCGTATTCGACGGCATCCACTTCGATGGGCCGGGGAGCAGCATCTGGTGGATCCACTCGCGCCTATGGACCGCGGGAGGGATCGACTCGATCGATTCGAACCGGGACGGCCTCGCGGACACGCGCGACTCCCTCGAGTTCTGGTGGCGTCGGGGCGTCAACGCGTTCTTCCAGAGGATGCGGACGCTCGCCGGCGACGATTATGGCTTCATTATGAACGGCAGCGTCTCCAGCGAATCGTTCCCGATCATGAACGGACGATTCCACGAAGGGTTCCCGGGCCCGGTCGGCGGGCAGTCCCCGGACTGGTACAGAAGCATGTTCGACCCGCTGCTCGGATACCTGGTCGAGCCGGCCCTCTACAGCGCGACCCCGTGGCAGATGATCCCCCTCCAAGGGCTTTCTCTCTATCCCTACGACTGCGATCCGAACCGCCTCGCCACGACGGAGACTCCGTACAACACGCCGTGCTGCATGACCCCGCTGCGGCTCACGGTGGCCAGCGCGCTCCTCGGCGACGGCTACGCGTGCTTCACCGGGTGGGCGCGAAAGTCGACGGGCGGCGATGCGGTCAACTACCACACGACGTGGTGGTTTTCGCTCTACGACACGCTCCGCGTGAACCTCGGCGTCCCGCTCGGGGCCGCGTACGACTCGGTCACGAGCATCCCGACGCAGAAGCACTACAAGCGCCAATTCACGAACGGCTACGTGAAGTTGGCCCACACGACCGGGTCGACGACGGCGATTCCGACGTTCGATCTGCGGCCGAAAGCGGTGTTCCGTGAATCGCCGACGGCCGCCCCGTGGGTGATCGGCGATCAGAAGACGCTCCGCTTCCGCGGGTGGGACCCGCTCACGGGGACGAGCCTCCTCAAGGCGCGCCTTCTCCTCTCGCGCGACGGGGGCACGACGTACCCGGAGACGCTCGTCGTGGTGAACGCGACCGACTCCCTCGCCACGGTCGGAGTCTCCGGCGCCGCGGCGGCGAACTGCCGGCTCCGCGTCGAGGCGCGCGACTACGGCGGCCTCAAGGGGTGGAGCGACAGCGAGCCCTTCACGATCAACGCTTCGAGCGCGGCCGCGGGATTCGCCGAGATCTCCCTCGGCTCGCTTCCCGCGGGGCAATCCGCGCAGGCGAGCATCCACGCCCTCATCACGTCGGCGCCCTCGGGCGGCATCGCCGAGCTCGGGCTTCTCCGGCCGTCGACCCTCTCCATCTGGGCGCCGGGGATCGTGACGGTGAACGGCGGCGCATTCGTCGGGAGCACGATCAGCCTGGGCGACAGCATCCGCGTCGTCCCGGCGCTGCCGTGGGGCGCGGGCGACTTGGTCCGGGTCCGCCTCACGATCCAGGCCACCACGCAGGCGAACGCCGCGGGAAGCGCGGTGGGCGTCGTGTTCGTGCCCTCCGCGGCCCCGTCGCAGCGCGTGGCGGCCCTTCCCGGCGACGCGGACGGCACCCCCGGAAACGGCGAGAGCCTCACGCTCGCGGTGGTCCCCGGACCGATGGTGCGCCTCGGCGTGCTCCCCGGCGGCACAACGGTCGTCGCCGACGGTCTGCGCAACTTCGTGGCGGGCGGCCGCGACGCGTACGACAACACCATCGCGGTGACGTCGACCTGGAGCGTGCTCGGTGGGATCGGCTCGCTCGTGACGGGGGGGCTCTTCCACGCCGAGGTCGCCGGGGTCGGCGCTGTCACGGCGGCCGCGCTCGGTTTCGCCGACACCGCGGAGGTCACCGTGGTGCCCGGGCCCGCCGTCCGAGTCGAGGTGACTCCCGAATCCCTCACGTTCCTACTCGACGAGGAGGCGCAGTTCGCCGCCGCGATCTACGACGCGCTCGGAAACCAGGCGGCGGGGTCCCTCACGTGGAGCGTGACGGGGCCCGCGACGCTCAACGGACCGGGGCGGCTCTACGGCGCGGCGACCGGAACCGGCACCATCATCGCGACGTCGGGCGCGCTCGCGGACTCGAGCCTGTACCGTGTGAAGAGGCACTCGGAGCCAGGGGAGGCGAGCGATGTCGCGCCGCTTCTGGCCGCGCCGATCGAGGGGCTCGCCGTGTGGCCCTCTCCGATCCGGCCAGGCGCCGCGACGCGCATCGCCTTCGCCGTTCCCCCGGCGGCGGGGGCGGCCGCGCGCGACGTCGCGCTCGACCTCTTCGACGCGCAGGGCCGCCTCGTGGCGACGCTCGCGCGGCTCGCGGCGCCCGGTGCCGGGGGAACGGTGAGCCTCGCGTGGGAGGCGCGCGGCGACGACGGGCGCGCCCTCCCGTCCGGCGTCTACATCCTGCGGGCCGCCGCGCCCTCGCTCGGCTTCCGTGTCGAGCGGAAGATCGTTGTCCTCCGGTAGGCGCCGCGCTCTCCGGTTCTTCCTTTCGAATCTCGGGCTCTCGCTCGCCATCACGGCCGCGCTCCTCGCGGGGGGCGAGATCACCGTCCGCGTCTGGGGGCCCAAGCCGGACCGCGGGGACTTCCACGAACGTCTCCCGGCCTCGCCGCGGCGCTGGCGCCTCCGGCCGGGGGCCCGGGGGGTCGTTGGCGGGGAATCGCTCGTCGTCAACTCGATCGGGATGAGAGACCGCGAGTACACGATCGAGAAGCCGGCCCGCGTCGCGCGCATCGCGGTGCTCGGCGACTCGTACGCCTTCGGGAACGGCGTGCCGGCGGCGGCCACGTTCGTGAAGGTCCTCGAGCGCGAGATGAACGCGAATCGACGAGCGGGCGTCCGCTACGAGGTCATGAATTTCGGCGTGAAGGGATACGACACGACGCAGGAGTCGGCGACGCTCCGCGAGGTCGCGCTTCCGCTCGATCCGGACGTCCTCATCGTGGCGTACTTCCTGAACGACGTCGGCGACCCGGAGCGCTTCGTCCCCGGCGGCGAGCCCGCGCGCGGCGGCGGACGCGACGCCGACGGCGAAGCGCCGACGCGAGCGCCGGGCCGCGCCGGTGCGGTCCCCGCCCGGATGCGGATCCGCGAGTTCCTCGTGAGTCGCTCGCGCCTCGCCGGGTTCCTCATCCAACAGATCGCGATCGCCGTTCGGTCGGTCGTGAGCGTCCCCTACCAGGGAGTGGTCGACTACAACCTCCCGTTCGTGGAGAATGACGAGACGTGGCGGGGCTCGAAGGCGGCGCTGCGGGAGATCAAGGCGGTCGCCGACTCGATCGCCGCGCCGATGATGGTGGTGATCATCCCCGAGATGGGAAACTTTAACGAGCGGTACCCGTTCCGCGCCGCGCACGACACGCTCGCGACCTTCTGCGCCGAGATCGGCGTGCCCACGTGCGATCTCCTCGGCGGATTCATGGGGCTCGAGGCGAAACGGCTGTGGGTCGCGCCCGACGACCCGCACTTCAACCGGCGCGCGCACCGGCTCGCGGCCGAGCAGATCGCGCGAGCGCTCGAGGCGAACGGACTTCTCTGGCCGGCGGAGCGGCGATGAGCGACGACCCGCGTCGCGTCATGAAGGAGTTCTGGGACGAGAAGGCGAAAGAGAACGCCATGTACTACATCTCGTCCTACCGGGATTACGACGACCAGGACCCCGAGGAGTTCTGGCGCTGGGGCGAGACGCTGACCGAGCGCTTCCTGCGCGAGTCGGAGATCCCGTTCGCCGGAGACGAGCGCGTGCTCGAGATCGGCTGCGGCATCGGCCGGATGACCGCCGCGCTCGCGCGGCGCTTCCGCGAGGTGGAGGGGATCGACGTGTCGGAGGAGATGACGCGGCGGGCGCGCGCGGCGCTCGCCGGGACGCCGAACGCACGCGTGAGCGTCGCGAACGGCGCCGATCTCGCGGGCTTCGCGAGCGGCTCGTTCGACTTCGTCTTCTCGTACCTCGTCTTCCAGCACATCCCCGATCCCGAGATCACGAAGGGCTATCTGCGGGAGATCGGGCGCGTGCTCCGGGAAGGCGGCTGGATGCACGTTCAGGTGAACGGGGAGGGCGACGCGCCGGCGGCGGGCGGCGGGCGCGCGGCGGGGGGTGCGAGCGGAGAATCGGCGGGCGCGCCCGTGCGGGCGAGGCTTCGTCGCCTCGGGGCACGCGCGGCGCGCGCGCTCGGGATCGCGGGAGGGCGCCGCGGCCCCTCTGGGCTCGATTGCCCCGCGTGGCGCGGGTCGCGCCTGCGTCTCGCGGACGTCGCGCGGGTCTGCGGCGAGGCATCGCTCGAGATCGTCCGGACGCGGGGAGAGGGAACGCAGTACCTCTGGGTCACGGCGCGGAAGCGCGGGGCGCCGTGAGAGAGCGCCGCGGTCGGGTCGCTCTCTTCGTCGCCTCGCTCGGTTGCGTCGCCGGAGCCCTCCTCGGCGTCTCCGCGGCCGGCACGGGCTTCCCCGTCGAGAAGAAACGTCCCATCGTCATCACGGTCGACGACCTTCCGCTCTCCTCACGGAGCCTGCACGCATCCGCCGACGAGCGCCGCGCGATCACCCGCGACCTCCTCGCGGCGCTCGAGCGGCACGGCATCGACGCGGTCGGGCTCGTCACGTGGGGCAACGTCCAGGACGCGACCGATCGCGAAGCCCTCGAGATGTGGCTCGACGCGGGGCACGAACTCGGGAACCACTCGACGCGCCATCTCTCCTACACGGCGACCGAAGAGGAGAGATTCATCGCGGACGTCGATTCGTGCCGCGCGCGTCTCGTGGAGGTCCTCGCGCCGCGCGGGCAGAGCCTCCGCTTCTTCCGCTTCCCCTACCTGCGCGAGGGCGACACGCGCGAGAAGGTCCTCGCCATGCGCGCCTACCTCGATGCGAGCGGGCAGCGGAACCTCCCCGTCACGCTCGACAACCAGGACTGGTCGTACGAGCGGCCGTGGGTGGAGGAGCGCCGCGCGGGGCGCGCGCGCGACCTCGAGCGGATCGCGTGCGACTACCAGGCCGCGCTCCGCGCCGAGATCGTCGACCAGGAGCGGCGCGGCGACGCCCTCGCCGGCCGGATGCTTCCCCAGATCCTCCTCCTCCACGCGAACGAGGTCGGCGCCGCGCAGTGGGACGCGCTCTTCACGTGGCTCGAGGAGACCGGGCACGAGTTCGTCGCCGCCGACTCTGCCTTCGTCGACCCGATCCTGCATGATGTTCCACCCGTCGTCGCGGAGCGCGGGTTCGGCGCGTGGGACCGCATCGCGATGGCGCGCCGCGACGAGGAGGCCCGCGCGGAGGTCGCCGCGCTCCTCGACGAGCAGGCCGCGGCGTGGAACCGCGGCGACCTCGAGGCGTTCTGCTCGGTCTACGCCGAGGACGCGGTCTTCGTCTCGCCGTCGGGGCTCACGCGCGGGCGGCGCGCGGTGCTCGAGCGCTACCGCGCGAAGTACCCCGATTCGGCCGCGATGGGCACGCTCTCGTTCGAGGTCGTCGAGACGCGGACCGCCTCTGGTACGGAGTTCTCTGTGCTCGGCGACGCGCGGCCGAGCGCGGTGCACGGCGTCTCGGTGGTGGCGCGGTGGCGGCTCGCGTACGCCGATCGCGAGCCCGCGAGCGGCCTCACGCTCCTCGTCCTCCGGCGGGCGCGCGAAGGCTGGGTCATCGCGCAGGACGCGTCGATGTAGCGGCGCGCCGTCAGCGCGCCCCGGAGAGGAGGGCGCGGGCCCGCTCCCGATCGAATCGGTACGCGCGCCCGGCGGCCTCCCCTCCGATCGCCACCGGCTCGAACACGTCCACCATGCCCTCCATCCAAGTCGCCTCCATCGATGGGGGCGGCAGAGCGATGACGAACTCGATCTCGCGCTCGAGGAGAAGGGACACCCAGGCCGCGGCGTTGGCGCGGGCTTCGAGCGCGTCCGCCTCCCGGTAGTCGATGACCGAGCCGTCCCTCGTCGGCGCGACGTAGTCGATTCGGTTCTGCAGGCGACTCCCGAAGAGTGGGTAGACGTACCAATTGTGCCCCATCCCGTCCCAGCCCGCCGTGACCGCGAGCCGGTGCGGCACGCCGTCGTCGAATCGCTCCCAGAGGGGCCAGCAGGCCGCGTAGGCGCGCGAGAGCGGGTAGAGGTCGTAGGCGATCCCCTCGGCGGCCGCGCGGTGGTAGCGGGGACGCGTCGCGCGCCGGACCGACGCGAGCGGGATGACGAACGCGGCGGCGAGCGAGAGGGCGGCGAGCGCGCGGACGCGGGCGCGGAGGCGCGGCGGGCGGTAGCGGGTCGCGCCGACCACGACCGCCCCGGCCGCGAGGAACGCGACGACCCACGCGCCGAGGCGCGCGACGGCCGCGACGTCGAGCGCTCTCCAGAGCGGAAGGCAGAGCGCGAGGCCGGCGGCGACCGCCGCGACACGAATGGCCCGCGCGGCGCGGCCCGGCGCGATGGCGCCGACAATGGCGAGCGCGGCGAGGAGGGGCGTGACGAGGCGCGGGCTCGAGTAGGCCCACGTGGTCCACAGCGACCGCATGCCGGGGGTCGCCGCGGCGGCGACCACGCTCGCGCCCATCGTGACGAGAATGAGCGCGGGCGCCCGACCGACGCGACGCCGCCAAGCCATCGCCGCGCCGGCGAGTCCGAGCAAGACGATGAGGGTCGAGCCGGGACCCAGCCCCATGTGCTGGCGTCCCTCGGGGAGTCGCGACGCGAGGAGGGCGTGCACGATTCGGCCCACGGCGACGTGCTCGTCCGGAAAGAGCGCGCCCGACTCGAGGGCGGCGAGTTCCGGGTTTCCGCTCCAGAGGGTCCGGCCGGCGAGCGAGACGGAGAGTGGGTAGAGGGGCGACCCGGCGTGGATCCAGGCCTCGACGTACGGCGGCAGCGCGACGGCGGCCGCGAGCGCCGAGCCGGCGAGCGCCGCGAAGCGGACTTGCGGCGCGACGTCGCGACGCGCGGCTCGCACGACGACGACCGCCCCCCACAGCGCGAGAAGCGGGAGCGCGTTCGATTTGGTTCCCGCCGCGAGGCCGAACGCGGCGCTCGCGAGAAGGGCGTCGGCGGCGCGCGGCGAGGACACGAACCGGATCGCGAACGGCGCGCCGAGCAGGAACAGCGCGAGGACCGTGTTGTCGACGTACGCGATCGTCATCGCGTTGAAAACGGCGGGGGTGAAGGCGATCGCGAGCGCGGCGAGGCCCGCCGCGGTGCGCTCCGCGCCGAGCGCGCGGGCGCTCGCGTGGGAGCCGACCGCGCACGCGAGCCAGACCGCGAGCCCCGCCGGCCCGAGGAGCACGTCGCCGCGGACGGGGAGCATGGCCCACGCCCAGAGAATGTCACCGTGCGGGGCGAAGAACCGGTAATAGCCCCACGCGTCCGGGGCGCGGAACGACGCATCGCCGCCGCTCTGGACCCAGAGCCCCGCTTTGACGAGGTGGTAGGTCAGCGCGTCCCACCCGAGGGGCGGCGCCACGAGACCGCGGAGGACCTTCGCGGCCGTGAGGAGCGCGGCGGGAACAACGAGCCACCGCCATCGACCGGCGAGCGCGAACGCGAGGAGCGCGCGCGAGCGATCGACATCGCTCCGCGCGAGGCGCGCGGCGACCCCATCGCGCCCGAGCGCCCGGTGCGCGGCGATCGCGAGCGCGAGAGAGAGCGGCACGACGACGACGAGACGGAACGCGTGGACCGGAGCGAGGGCCAGGAACGCGGCGACGAGGAGCCAGGTGGCCGCGATCGCGGCCGCGCACGCGCGCTCGGCCGCGGAGGCGGCCGCCCCCGCGGCGCGGACCGCGACGACGTATGCGGTCCACGCGAAGGCAGCGAACGCGACCGCCCCGCCGAACGAGCCGAGGAAGACCTCCACTCCGCTAAGTCCCCCGCTCCGTCGCCTCCGCGCCCGACGGGTCCCGGAAACCGAAAACGGCGCAGGAACGGTTCTCGAACAGGAGAGTCATTCCCATCGCCGCCGGCCTCTCTCGGAAGAGAGACCTCTCGTGCGGATTGGACGCGAAGAGATAGGCGGGGGGCCGAAGCATCCCCTCTTCCCCTCTCCACGGTAGGACCTCGACGTCCGGCCGCCCGTACGCGGCGAACCAGCACTCGGGATGTCCCGGCCAGAGATAGAAGCGCCGGAACCGCCGAAGGTAGTCCCGCAACTCCAGGCCGTATTCGCTCTCGTCGATCACGTAGACGCGGCTCCCCCTCGGCAGCGTCCGCACGAGGAACCGGTTGGCTTCGGCGAAATCGCTCCCGTGTCGCTTGATCGGAAGGAGCTCGCGTTCGAATACGCGCCACCCGACGACGGTCGCCGAGGCGAGGAGCGCGAGCGCGATCGCCGCCGGAGGGAGGATCCGCCACCGCCACGCGCCCAACGCGGCGGACGAAAACCCTCGGACTCGTCCCACGATCGGGGCGAGCGCGGGCCCCATCTCCAGACCGAGGAAAAGACAAAGCGGAAAGGATGCTTCCAGAAAATAGGATTCGTGGTGCGCGCGGAGTGGGAGAAGGACGCCGAAGCCGGCGACGAACCACGCGAGGAGGGCGTATCGCAGTTTGGAACCGGGCATCGCCCAGAAGATGAGGAGGACGATGAGGGCGAGGACGGCGGCGACCCGGGGGAGGAAGAACCCGGAGAGCAGAGTCGCGAAGGAGGCCGCCGCGAGTCGCCGTCTCCCACTCAGGAGGGAAGCGCTGGCGATGAGCCCGAGCCAGAGGTAGCGCCGGTATCCGTTCCAGAGAAGCTCCGAAGCGTAGTATCTCACGCCCCCGAGCCAGCGCGAAGGATCGGGATCCCGAACGAGTCCGAGGAGCGCATCCCGGCGCCAGGGAGAGGAAGCGACCGCGGCCAGGAGGAGTCCCGCCACCGAGAGGGCCACGATCAGGAGGATCGGGAGAAGCGGACGCCCTCTCTCCCGCAGGTCCATGAGGACGTAGGTCCCGAGCGCAAGGGGAACGATCGCGAGGGAAGACTCCCTCGTGAACAGGCAGACGAGGAACATGGCGAGGAAGAGCGGGAGGCGCCGGAATCGGCGGCGATCGTAGAGGGTTACGCCCGACCAGATGGTGACCGGGATCAGGAAGAACGCGATCGTCTTTCCGTTGTTGAAGACGTTGAGGAGGAAATACGTCATGGGGAAGAAACCCGCGAACCAAATGGCGACGGCCGTGACTCCCGAGCCAGCCCCTCGCCCATCCAGTCTCTCTCCCCATAGCAGCATGATGACGAGTCCGGCCGCGAAGAACGAAGAGCTCAGGAGGATCCACGGCACGGCGGAATCGGGTCCGAAAACCCGGTAACCGAAGATCCAGAAGAGGGCGTGAACCGGCCGGAAACCCGCGGAGATGCCGGCGAGTTGAGACGGACTGAAGGCGTCGCGGATCTGGTGTGTCGCCGCCCAGGTGAGCCACGGGAAGTCATCGAAACGGAAGAAATGGGCGGGAGGAAGCACTCCGAGGATCGGGACGAGGAGGGCCGCGAGGGCGACAAGGACGACGAGGACCACCATTCTCGCGGTTTTCTTCCCCGATCTTCCGGTGAGGCGCATCGTGTTCTCGGAACTCGTACTCGTGGGACGGCGCGGCGTCGACGGAGCCACTATCCGCCTCTCCTGAGGCCCCGAAGGACGCGCAGGTTCACAACGTCCTCCTTCAGGTCCTTCCCCTTCGGCGTCTCGAGCACCATCGGCCGGTCGCGGAAGCGCGCGTCGTTCACGAGCGCGCGGAACCCGCCGAGCCCGATCTTCCCCTTCCCGATGTGCGCGTGCCGGTCGACACGCGAGCCCAGCTCGCGCTGCGAATCGTTCAGGTGGAACGCGCGGATCGCGCGCCGGCCGACGAGGCGCTCGAGGCGGCGCATCGTGCTCGCGTAGCCCTCCTCCGTGCGGATGTCGTAGCCGGCCGCGAAGACGTGGCACGTGTCGACGCACACACCGAGCCGCTCGGGCGCCGCGACGCGCGCGAGGATCTCGGCGAAGTGCTCGAAACGCCACCCGAGCGTCGTCCCCTGCCCCGCGGTCGTCTCGAGGAGGACGCGCGTCCGCGCCCCGGCGGTCTCGCCGTGCACGAGGTCGAGGCTCTGGACGACGCGCGCGATCCCCCGCTCCTCGCCCTCGCCGAGGTGGGCGCCCGGGTGCGTGACGACGTACGCGAGCCCGAGGAGGTCCGCGCGCCGGATCTCGTCGGCCATCGCGACGAGCGACTTTTTCAAGACATCGCGGCGAGGGCTCGCGAGGTTGATGAGGTAGGAGTCATGCGAGAAGAGGAAGCGCCGCTTGAAGCGGCGGGCCGCGGCGCGGAAGCGGCGCACCTCCTCGGGATCGAGCGGCTTCTCGAACCAGCGGTTGTTGTTCTTCGTGAAGATCTGGACGGCGGCGCAGCCGGCGCGCGCGGCGCGCTCGAGCGCCCTCGAGACGCCCCCTTCGGTCGAGCAGTGCGCGCCGAGGTTCAACGAGCCGTCAGTCGACGTTCTTTCGCAGGAGGGGCGCGGCGCCGGGCGCGTCCGCCGTCGTCGGACCCGACGCCGACCCCGACGCGGACGCGAGGATCTCGGCGTTGAAGCGCTCGACCTCGCGGTTCACGTGCATCGAGCAGAACTTCGGCCCGCACATCGAGCAGAACTCGGCCGACTTGAAGTACTCGTCGGGAAGCGTCTCGTCGTGCATGGCGCGCGCCCGCTCCGGGTCGAGCGAGAGCGCGAACTGGCGCTCCCAGTCGAACGCGTAGCGCGCCCGCGAGAGCGCGTCGTCGCGGTCGCGCGCGCCGGGCCGTCCGCGCGCGATATCGGCCGCGTGCGCCGCGATCTTGTACGCGATCACGCCCTGCCGAACGTCCTCAGCCTCCGGGAGCCCCAGGTGCTCCTTCGGCGTCACGTAGCAGAGGAGCGCCGCGCCCGCCGCGCCCGCCATCGTCGCGCCGATCGCCGACGTGATGTGGTCGTAACCCGGCGCGACGTCGGTGACGAGCGGCCCGAGCACGTAGAAGGGCGCCTCGTCGCACACCTCCTGCTCGCGCCTCACGTTCATCTCGATCTCGTGGAGCGGGATGTGCCCCGGCCCCTCGATCATGACCTGGACGTCCTTCTCCCACGCGCGGCGCGTCAACTCGCCGAGCGTCTCGAGCTCGGCGAACTGCGCGCGGTCCGACGCGTCGGCGAGGCAGCCGGGTCGCAGGCCGTCGCCGAGCGAGATCGTCACGTCGTGCCGCCGGCAGATCTCGAGGATCTTGTCGTACTCGGTGTAGAGCGGGTTCTGCGCGCGGTGGTGGATCATCCACTGCGCCATGAGCGAACCGCCGCGGCTCACGATGCCGGTGATTCGGTTGGCGACGAGCGGAAGGTGCTCGAGGAGGACGCCGCAGTGGAGCGTCATGTAGTCGACGCCCTGCTCCGCCTGGTGCTCGATCATCTCGAGGAGGCCGCGCGCCGTGAGGTCCTCGGCCCGCTTCACGTCCTGGATCGCCTGGTAGATCGGGACGGTGCCGATCGGCACCGGGCTCGCCGCAAGGATCGCCGCGCGGATCCGGTCGATGTCGCCGCCGGTCGAGAGGTCCATCACGGTGTCGGCGCCGAGACGCACCGCGAGGTCGAGCTTCGCGAGCTCGTTCTCGATGTTCGACGTCACGGCGGAGTTGCCGATGTTCGCGTTGATCTTGCAGAGCGCGGCGACGCCGATCCCGGTCGGCTCGAGGTTCGCGTGGTGGACATTCGCGGGGATGATCATCCGGCCGCGGGCGACCTCCTGGCGGACCAATTCCGCCGGGAGACGTTCGCGCTTCGCGACGTGCTCCATCTCCTCGGTCACGGTCCCCCGCCGCGCGAAATGCATCTGCGTGACGTTCGGACCGCGCCGCGCGCTGACCCAGTTCGCTCTCATGAGAATGCCCCTCCGCGGCGGCGGCGGGCGGCGCGGGAGGGGGCCGCCTGCCACCCGAGGGGCATACTAACGTCGGCGCGATGAAAAGTCCACGTGCGTCACATCCCGTGGCGCACCGCGAAGCTGTCCGGCATCGCCCGGAACGCGGCGCGCGTCGAGTCCGACGAGAAGAAGTACCGCCGCCCGTTGTACTCGGTGCGCGGCGACTTCTCCGTCGGGCGAAAGCGCGCGCGGTCCACCGGGTCGGTGAGCACGCCGCAGTACCAGAGCGGGTCCTTCATGAAACGCTTGCGCGCATCGAGGTCCGAGAAGAAGTAGATCTCGTAGTTGATCATCGCGCGGTGGTCCGCGTCGAGGACGGCGGCGCGGTCCGGATTCATGATGCACGGGACCTCGATTTGTCGCGTCGAGAGGTACATCTCCGGGTCTTGCACGAAGACCCCCGGGCACGGGCCTCAGCAGAAGCCGATCGGGAGTCCATTCACGTACACGGGCCGCATGCGGTACGCGAGCCCCGTCTGGCGGACGATGCAGCGGTCGTTCACGGAGACGGTCGAGTCCGCGTACCGGACGAGCGGGTGTGCCGTGTCCGCGGTCGCGATGTAGTGCTGGGCGAGGGCCGCGGGAGGCCCGACTAGGGGCGCGGAGAGCGGCGCGAGCACCGCCGCCGCGGCCGCTGCGCCCGCGAGGAGCGCGATGCGCCGCGCGCTCGCCAGGCGCGCGCGCCGGTGGACCAACTCGGGTCTACGATTGGAAGGGACCATGCGGAGCGCATCCTTCTCGGGGATTGGATGGATGGAGGAACGCGATCGACGTGCTCCGGAGTCTATGCCGGGCGGGAGGGCCCGTCAACGTCTCCCTGCGCGCGGAGAAACACGAGCCCGAGCACGCCCTGCGCGATCATCGCGCCATGGATCACGATGGCCCAGGCCTCGAGGTCGCCGGTCGCCCGCGCGAGGTGGAGCGTGTAAGGGATACCGGCCGCGCCGAGCACGATGAGGAAGGCGGCGCCAGTGCGGGCGCCGAGGGGGAGCGGGCCGCGCGCCCGCGCGGCGCCTGCGCCGTCGGTGTTCCGGACGCGGAGGGCGCGCAGCACGAGGGCGCCGCTCGCGATCGTCCCGGCGCATAAGGCGATCTTGGCGGCGAGCGATCCGGGCGCCTCGTCGCCCGAAGTGAGGCCGAAGCCCGCGGCGAGAACGGCCGCCACGCTCGTGAGCAGTGTGAGGAAAACGAGGACGGCACGGAACGCGCGCATCATCCGCTCCCCCTCTCAGTCCCGGCTCTGCCGGCGCGCCTCGGCGAGCTCTCGCTTGAGAGCTTCGATCTCGCGAGCGAGGGCGCGGGCCTTCGCGTCGAGCCGGAAGAGGTAGAGGAGGAGCAGCGCCCAGATGACCATGTACGCCGCGAACAGGCTTCCGAGCCCCTTCACGATGAACTCCTTTCCCGCGCGGGCGCGCCGCGCGCCGCATCGTCCTCGGTGGCCTCGCGCACCGCGCGCGCGAGCGCGTCGACGCCCTCCTCCGCCTCCGCGAGGCGAGCGCGCAGCGTGCCGAGCACGACGAAGAGGAGGGCGTACGCCACGATCGCCGCGAGGAACGCGTGGAACATCGGCGGCGCGAGCCCCGATCCTTCTCCCCCGCCGATGACCGGCGCCGGGTGCTGCGTCCGCCACCAGCGGATCGAGAAGTAGACGATCGGCACGTCGAGCGCGCCGATGATGCCGACGACCGACGATAGCGCGGCCCGCCGCGACGGACGCGCGACGTACGCGCGGATCAATAGATAGGCCCAGTAGATGAACCAGAGGACGAGCGTCGACGTGAGGCGCGCGTCCCACGTCCACCAGATCCCCCAGACCGGCTTCGCCCAGATCGGGCCCGTGATGAGGACGATCGTCGTGAAGAGGAGGCCGACCTCCGCGGTGGCCTCGGCGAAGCGGTCCCACCGCGCGTCGCGCTTGGCGAGGTACGCGACGCACCCAGCGAAGACCGCGAGGAACGCGACGAGGCCGATCATCCCGGCCGACACGTGGAAGTAGAAAATCCTCTGGATCGTCCCCATCGTCTTCTCGGTCGGCGCGTAGAGGAACGCGCCGTAGAGGGCGAGCGCGACGACGATGCCCGTGACCGCGATGAGGAGCCTGAGCGGGAAGCGGCGGGCCGGCATGCCTCAATCCTCCAGCACGTACTCGAAGAGAAGGTATGACGCGACGAGCGTCACGACGTCGAACACGGCGAGGATGCGCACCCACGAGCGCAGGTAGCGCGTCCCCTCGTCGCGAAGGACGATCCCGGTCGCCTCGACCGCGGCGAGAAGGAGCGGGATCGCGATCGGGACGAGCAGGACGGGGAGGAGGAGCTCGCGCATCCTCGAGTTCGCGGCGACGGCGGCGAAGATCGTCCCCGCCGCCACGAAGCCGAGCGTGCCGAGGAGGAGGATCGGGAGGACCCCGACGAGGAGGCGCGCGGCCGCGATGTTGTAGAGAAGGAGGAAGGTGGGGACGACGACGCACTCCGCCGCGAGGAGGAACGCGAAGTTCGCCGCCGTCTTCCCGAGATAGAGGACGCCGCGGTCGATCGGCGCCGCGACGAGGCCGTCGATCGCCGCGTTCTCCTCGTCGAGCGCCGACGCCCGCGAGAGGCCGAGCATCCCGCTGAACGCGACCGCAGCCCAGAGGACACCCGGCGCGAGGAGCTCGGACTCCTCGCGGGTGGGCTCGAACGCGAAGTTCATGATGACGAGGACGAGCATCCCGAAGACGAGGATGATCGGGACGATCTCTCGCGCGCGGAGCTCGCCGCGGAGCTCACGCGCGACGATCGCCCAGAGGGCGCCCATCAGGCGGCCGGCGCCGGCGCCGGCGCCGAGAGCGCCGCGTCGAAGAACCCGCGGAGGGCATCGGGGGTGAGGCCGGCCGCCTCGCGCCGCGCCGCGATCCGTCCGCGCGCGAGGACCGCGACCTCGTCCGCGATCGCGAGGCCGGCCGCGAGGTCGTGCGTCGTGACGACGACCGCGCCGCCGCGCGCCGCGCGCGCGCGAACCCACGTCACGAGGAGGCGCGCCCCGAGCGGGTCGAGCCCGGTGAACGGCTCGTCGAGCAGGAGGACCTCCGGCTCGTGGAGGAACGCGCGGCAGAGCGCGACGCGCTGCTGCGTCCCGCGCGAGAGGCGCGCGACCGGCTCGTACGCGCGCCGCCCGACGCCCGCTTCGTCGAGGAGCGCGGTGGCGCGCGCGCGCGCCGCGCCGGCGGCGAGCCGGTGAAGGCGCGCGTAGAAGAGGAGGTTCTCGAGGGGCGTCAAGCGCCCGTAGAGGAAGGTCGCGTGGCCGAGGAAGCCGATCCGAGCGCGCGTCTCGCGGTGCCCGACGGAGGCGCCGCGCACGGTCACGCTCCCCGCCGTCGGGCGCGAGAGCGCGGCGCCAATCCGGAGTAGGGTCGTCTTCCCCGCCCCGTTCGGTCCGAGTAGGACGACCACGCGCCCGGGCGCGACGGAGAGATCGACGCCGCGCAGCGCCTCCGTCCGCCCGAACTCCTTTCGCACTCCGCGCCAGGCAATCGCTTCGTCGACGACCGCCGTGCCCGCGACGGCCATCACCCGACCTCCCTCCGGTCGCGCTCCGTCTCCTCGAGGATCGTGACGAGCTCCCCCTTGAGCGCCTCCCTCTTCTGCCAATACGCGTACTCCGAGATCTCGCCCGCGCGGTTCTTGCGATCGAGCGCCACGATTCGCTCAAGGATCGCCTCGCGCTTCGCGAGGAGCTCGGGGTCGGCCGCGCGGCGGCCGTCGCGGCGCGCGGCGAGCGGCCGCCGCGTCAGCGCGTACGCGACGCCCGCCCCGAGCGGGGCGAGCACGCCGAGAAGCGCCGGCACGAGGAGCGCCTTCGTCCGGTCCGGGACGCGCACGACCTTCGTGCCGCCGTCGTCCGAGTGCCCTTCGCCCGGAGGAAGCCCCTCGCCGGAGAGACGGAACACGACCGGCGCCGCCTCCGGGAGGTCGCGCGCCGTGAAGAACCGAAGGCCGTTCGCCTCGTCCACGCCGCGGTCCGCGAGGAGCTCCGACGTGACCTCGAGCCCGGACGGGACGATGAGGACGTTCATCTCCTCGACCGGGTAGAGGAGCGCCTCGGAGAAGACCGTCGAGATCGTCTTGTAGGGGACGTCGTACGAGAGCTGGATCTCGGTGTGCCCGGGCCGCAGCGGAAAGTCGATCGCGAACTCGGTCCCGCCCTCGAGCGGGATCGGCTCCTGGTTGAGCGGCATCGTCCCGAACTTCGCGGACACGGAGCGGAGATGGATGTGGTCCGGCTGCGCGTAGAAGCGGAAGCGCGCCGCCTCGCCGGCGACGGTGCGTGGGGGCGTCCCGCCGACCACGACCTCGAAGATCTTGAAGACGCGGAGGAGCTCCGTCTCGGCGGCGAGCCCGATCTGGTAGCGCATGATCCGGACCTCGTCCCACGTGCTCGTCGTGTCGTACACGGTCACCTCGACGACGTTCACGCCGTTCTCGGCGAAGCCGAACGCCTTGTTGTAGTTCACGCCGCCCCACTGTGTCTGAACGAGGAAGCGGTCGCCCGGCTCGCCCTCGACATCGGCGAAGCGGAACGCGCCGCTCACGTTCTCGAGCGCGGCGAGAGGAGTCATCCCCTCCTGGAGGCGCACGAGGCGGACGACCTCCGCGCGGCCCTCGCCGCCGCTCGTGCCGTTCACGATCGTCCCCTCGACGCGTCCGCTGAGGGCCAGCGCTCGGCCGGGGGCGGCGGCGGCGAGCGCGGCCGCCACGAGGAACGCGGCGTGGGTCGTGCGACTCGCGAACGACGCTTCGTGGCGCCTCACCGCGTCGCCTCCGCCGCGAGTCCCCGCCCGCATTGGGCGCAGAACCGGTCCGTCGCGCGCACGGTCGCGCCGCACCCGCCGCAGCGCGCTTCGCCCGCGACGGTGGGCGCGGGCGGCGCGGGCGCCTCGCGTCGCGCGCCGGCATCGAAGCCGCCCCGGACCACCACACCCGCGGCGCGGGCTGCGATCTCCCGCTCGATGATCGCATCGGCGTCGCCCCGGTCCTCGAGGGCGTCGATCTCGCGCAGGATGCGGGCCGCCTCCGCGCGGTCGTCCTCGTTGAGGCGCTGGTAGTCCGCCTCCGAGAGTTTTCCCATGCGGAACTCGAACTCGAGGTCCTTCATGTTCGCGTAGAGGGTCGCCTTCCGGCGCAGGAGCGTGTCGAGCTCGGTCGGGCCGCGCGTCACGCGGCGGTCGCGCCCCGCGCCCGAGAGGAGCGGCAGGAGGAGCGCCGCGAGCACCGCGGCCGCCATGATGACGAGGACCGGCGCGACGGGCCCCATCTCAGTCCCGGATCTCGTCGATCTCGGCGTCGACGCGCGCCGCGTAGGCGTCGCGCGGCGCCGGCGTCGCCCCGGTCGCCCCGGCCGCCGCGGCCGCCGCCACCGCGCGTGTGCGGCGACGCGCGCCGAGGAACGAGAGCACGAAGACGCCCCCGAGGAGGAGCGCGACGAACGGAACGACCCAGGCCGCGAGATCGAACCCCTTCGCGGGCGGCGCCGAGAGGACGACCTGACCGTTCTTCGCGACGAAGTCCGCGACGATCTCGTCGGTGCGCATCCCGTCGCGGATCTGCCGCTCGATCTCCGCGCGGAATGGTGTCGCCGAAGGGCAATTGTGGTGGTTGCAGACGTAGAGGATCATGTTGCAGCCGCACCGGCAGACGAGCGCCTCGGAGACCTCGCGGAAGGTCTGCACCTGGCCGCGGTCGGAGAGATTCGTCTGCGCCGACTGCGCCGCCGCCTCGGCCGCGAGCGCGAGCGCGAGCGCGGACGAGATGAGGAGCGGGATGATCCTAAACGTCGCAGCCCGCATCGCGCCGGCTACGTCCCCACCTCGAGGCGACCGCCTCCCGCGAGCGCGGGCGCCGTCGCGAGCGCGACCCGCCGCTCCCGGTGCTCGGGGACGATCGTGAGGAGCGTCCCGAAGGCCATCACGAACGAGCCGATCCACACCCACGAGACGAGCGGGTTCAGGTAGACCTGGATCAGCGCGCGTCCCTCGTCGGTCGTCCCCGCGTAGACGATGTAGAGGTCTTCCTGGAGGGTCGCGTGGATCGCGACCTCGGAGGTGGACTGCTGCGAGGACTTGTAGAACCGCTTCTCCGTCGAGACCTGCTTGACCTCCCGGCCGTCGCGCAGCACGGAGAGGGTCGCGAGCCCGGAGACGTAGTTGTCGTTCTCCGAATCCGTGAGACCCTCGAGGACCAGTTCGTAGCCGCGCACCTTCATCCGGTCGCCCTCCGCCATCGCCCCCCGCGTCTCGAAGTTGAACGCCGTCCCCGTGAAGCCGACGAAGATCATCACGATGGCCAGGTGGACGATGTAGCCGCCGTAGCGCCTCTTGTTCCGGCGCACGAGGTTCACGAGAGCGACGGGGGCGTTCTCCCGCGTGCTCGCCATCCGCGCGCGGACCCCGCGCGAAAACTCCATGAGGATGATGACGCCGACGAAGGTCGCGATGAAGAACGACACGAGCGCGTAGAAATGGCGCGCCCCCGCCGCGAGGAGCGTGACGACCACGACGACCCCCGCGAGCGCGGGGACCGTGAGGTTTTTCTTGAGGCTCGCGAGGGAGGTCTTGCGCCACGCGAAGAGCGGCCCGATTCCGGTGAGGAGGAGGAGGAAGAGCCCGAGCGGCACGTTCACGCGGTTGAAGTAGGGAGCGCCGACCGTGATCTTCACGTCGCGCACCGCCTCGGAGATCACCGGGAAGATCGTCCCCCAGAGGACCGCGAACGCCGCGGAGAGGAGCATCAGGTTGTTGAAGAGGAACGACGACTCGCGGGAAAGGACGGAGTCGAGCTCGCGCTCGCTCTTCAGGTAGTCGAGGCGCGTGATGATGAGGACGGCGGACGCGACGATGAGGAGCGCGAGGTAGCCGACGAACCAGGGGCCGATCGTCGACTGCGCGAACGCGTGGACCGACGACACGACGCCGGAGCGCGTGAGGAACGTCCCGAAGAGGCAGAGGGCGTAGGAGAGGATGACGAGGGACATGTTCCACACCTTGAGCATCCCCTTCCGCTCCTGGACGATCACCGAGTGGAGGAACGCGGTCCCCGCGAGCCACGGCATGAGCGAGGCGTTCTCGACCGGGTCCCACGCCCAGTAGCCACCCCAGCCCAACTCGGCGTACGCCCAGCGCGCGCCGAGGATGATGCCGCACCCCTGGAAGAGCCACGCGATGAGCGTCCAGCGGCGCGTCGTCTGGATCCAGCGGCTCCCCCGCTGGCGGCGGATGAGCGCCGCGGTCGCGAACGCGGCGGGAATCGCGAAGCCGACGTAACCGAGGTAGAGGATCGGCGGATGGATCACCATCGCCGGGTGCTGCAAGAGCGGGTTCAGACCGTTCCCGTCCGGCGGCGCGACGAGCCGCACGTCTCCGCCCGCGTGCGCGACGCCGATCGCGGAGAACGGGTTCGCGACGAACAGGTTCAGGATGTTGAAGAAGAGGATCGTCCCGAAGAGACACGCGACCACGAACGGCATGAGGTCGCGGTTCTCGCGCCGGTTCTGGATGACCACGATGCCAGCGTAGGTGGTGAGGATCAGGCTCCAGAAGAGGAGCGAGCCCTCCTGGCCCGACCAGAGCGCGGGGATCTTGTAGAGAAGTGGGAGCGCGCGGTTCGAGTGCCCCGCGACGTACTCGATCCCGAAGTCGTCCTTCAGGAAGAGGCCGACGAGACAGACGCTCGCCGTCGTCACGAGCGCCCACGCGGCGAGCATCCCGTTCTCGGCGCTCCGCACGAGGCTCTCGCGGCGCGTCGCGGCGCCGAGGAGCGCCGCGGGGATCGAGTAGAGCGCGACCGCGAACGTGAGGATGAGCGCGAAGTTTCCGATGTGGCTCAAGGCGTCGGCTGTCCGGCCCCGAAGACGTCGGGCGACGTCCTAGGGCTTCTTGTTCTCAAGGTGGGGCGGGATGTAGTGGATGTACGCGTTGATCAGGTTGAGCTCCTCCTCCTTGCGGGTCAGGTTCACCTGGAGGAGGTCGCGGAGCGAGATGAGGCCGATGAGGCGCCCCTCCTCGACGACCGGTAGGTGGCGGATGCGGTGGTTGATCATGCGGCGATGGCAGGCCTCTTCCGACTCGCTGGCCTCGCAGAGCACGAGGTTCCGCGTCATGACGTCCGAGACCGGCGTCGCCGTCACGTCCTTGGCCGGGAGGACGACGCGCTTCATGAGATCCCGCTCGGTGAAAATCCCCGCGACTCGGTTGTTCGGATCGAGCACCACCACGGCACCGATCTCCCTCTGCGTCATGTAGCGGACCGCCTCGAGGACGGTCACGCCGCTCTGCACGAAGTAGGTCTCGCGCTCCCGAACGAGGTCCCCGACCGTCTGGCCCACGATCTCCGCGCTCCTCCGCTCGCCGCCGCTACGAGCCCTTTGGCCTCAGCGTCTTCGGATCGTACGTCGCCTCGTACTTCGAGGCGCACTTCGCCTGGATCTTCCCCGCCTCGAACGAGCCGTCACGGTGGTACGTCCCCTCGACGACGGCCTGCGACTCGTCCTGGAACGTGTCGGGGAGCGGGTCCTTGCCGGTGTAGAGGACGGGGATCACCGTCCCCGCCTGCTCGAGGCGGAATCGTATCTGGAAGCCCTCGCGCTCGATGGAGCCCGGCACGACCGTGCCCGCCACGCGCAGTCGGAGGTCGTACGCGCGCTCGCCCATCGCGGCGACTTCCGACGCGGTCTTGTAGTAGGACTTCCCATCCTCGAAGCCGGAGACCGCGAGGTACCCGAGTGCGATGAGGACGAGCGCGATGCCGATGACGAAGCGACGCTTGCCGCGAAACATGTGAGGCCTCCGGGGCGACTGCCGACGAGGCTCATTCTAAACCCAGGTCCGGCGCGAGGCAACCCTTACCGGATGGTCGAGGGGCCGCCCGGGGACGGGCCGGGCGCGGCGCCGCCCGCGTCCGCGGGCAATTCAGCCTTGAGGGCGCTCACGACCCGCGCCGCCACCGCCTCGAGCGGGCCCGGGAGCGTCGCTCCGGCCGCGAGACGGTGGCCGCCGCCGCCGAAGCGCGCCGCGACGCGCTGGACGTCGACGCTCCCGGCCGACCGAAGGGTCGCCTTCACGTCGCCGCCTTCCGTTTCGCGGAAGACGGCGCACGCCTCGACGCCGCGGATCACGCGGATTTCGTCGACGAAGCGGTCGGCGTCCTCGTCGGACGCGCCGGCCTGGCGGAACATCTCGCGCGTGAGCGCCATCCACGCGACGCGCCCACCGGCGTCGCTCCGCACGCTCGCGAGCGCGAGCGGGAGGAGGCGCGCGCGCCCCCACGACTTCCTCTCGAAGACGTCGCGGTAGACCTCGGCGGGGCGCGCGCCGGCGCGGACGAGCGCGGCCGCCGTCTCGAGCGCGCGCGCGTCGGTGTTCGCGAAGCGGAAGCAGCCGGTGTCGACGATGAGGGCCGCGTAGAGGGCGGTGGCGGAGCGCAGCGTGAGCGTCGCGCCGAGCGGGCCGAGCGCGGCGCCCAACTCGTGGACGAGGACGCCGGTCGCCGCGGCGGTCGGGTCCGAGGCGACGACGTCCCCGATGTCCGGGTCGCCGCCGCGGTGGTGGTCGATCACGACGCGCGGGAGGCCGGCGCGGCGGATCGCCGCGCCCACGTCGCCGAGCTGGCTCCACGAGTTCACGTCGAGGATGACGGCGACCTCCGCCCACCGGAGGAGGTCCGCGTCCTCGCGCCCGTCCCACGAGCGGATCGCACCTTCGGGATCGAGGAATCGGCAGCCCGGGGGCGTGGGGCTCGTGTTCCACGCGACGGCTTCCTTGCCGAGCCCGCGGATGATCTCGGCCATCGCGATCTCGCAGCCGATCGCGTCCGCATCGGGGTCGACGTGCGTCGTGAGGAGAAAGCGCTGGTGCGCGCGGACGCGCTCGACGACGGGCTCCCACATGAAGAGGCGACGCTAGCACCCGCGCGCGCGCGCCGTCAATCGCCGGGGGCGAGGCAGCCGCAGGCCGTACGGCCCACGGCTGCCGACGCGTATCACCGTATCAGCGTCGCGCGCTTCGTGAGGACGCGATCTCCGGCCTGGTAGCGGACGATGTAGATCCCGGACGCGAGCGACGCGCCGCGGTCGTCTGTCCCGTCCCACGCGATCGTGTCGCGGTTCGGCGCCTGCACCGCGTCGACGAGCGTCCGGACGCGCCGCCCCGTGAGGTCGTAGACCGCGAGGCGCACGTGCTCCTTCGCCGGATGCGCGTACGTGAACGCGGTCGCGGATCGGAACGGGTTCGGCTGGCCGGCGGCGAGGCTGTACGACAACGCGGCCGCTGGCGCCGGCCCCTCGACCGCCGTCACGACGTCGAGCGGCACCCGAACCTGCGCCATCGCGACCGGTGCGGACTTCCCGTTCGCGGCCCAGGCGTTGTAGAGGTCCGTCCCCAACGTATTCGTCACGTTTTCTTCGCGCAGGAACTCGACGTACTCGCGGCTGAGCGTCTGGTAGTAGAGCGTCACGATCGCCGAGTCGGCGCCCGCCGGAAGGTTGTACGAGGTGTCGTCCCAGAATTGACCGTCCGGATACGAGACGCCGACCGGCTTCGCCTGCACCGCCGCGAAGTTCGCGTTCGTGAACCCGCGCGGCGGAATCCGATTGTCGAAGTAGATCGTGTCGTTCAGCACGAAGTGGAAGGAGGGCCCCGACGGGAAGCCGACGGCCTGCGCGACCGCCGCGCTCAGTCCGAGATGGATCTCGTAGACCTTGAGTTGATCGTCGTCGATGAGCAGCGCGGTCGCTGCGTCATACTCCCCCGACTCGAAGACTTTCTGCCCCGCTACGGTCACGCCCATCACGTTGATCCAGGTCCGCCGCCCCTCCGGGTAGCCGGACGGAAGTTTGTGCCCCGTCTCGTTCGTCACGCGAACCGTCACGCCGAAGGGCTGGGGCGTCGCGGCGAGCGTCGCCGCCTTCTGGAGCATCGCCGTCGCACGCGCCTTCCCCGCCTGGAGCGACGGCACGTCCACCTCGGTCGGATAGAAGGCCGGCAGGATGTCGGGGATGAACGTGTTCCCCCCCGTGAGGTCGTGGAGCGGGAGGTCCGACCGCGCCGGCGCCCCCGGATCGTTGCAGCCCTGCCCGACCACGTCCCGCATGTGGCAGTCCTGGCACGTCGAGACGATCCCGTCCGGCTTGTTCCCCGCGAATTGCGGCGCGTACACTCCGGTCGTCGCGTACGTGCTCTGCGTCCACTCGCTGTACGTCCGCTCGATCGGCATCATGTGGCGCAGGTTCATGTCGGGATGCTCTTGGTCGAGCGCCCCGAGGACGTACTCGTCACCCCCCGCCCAGTTGAACGCGGGGTTGCTCACGTCGTGGCACGTCCCGCAGAGGTCGGCGCTGCGGTGGTATGGCGACTCGAGGAACAGGTGTCCGGTCTGGGGGTCCGTGTACGGCCCGCGCCGAACGCCGGCTGGATCGTTGATGAACTGCCCGTTCCCGTACGTGAGCGGCAGAGGGTTCACGCCCGCGAGGACCGTCGTATCGGCCGCCGGGCTCACTCCGGGAACGTAATCGTAATCGACCATGCGGTGGCAGAAGTCGCACTGGACGCCATGGCGGTCCTTCGCGGTGAGGAGGCCCCCGTCGGTGTCCACCGATCGGCCTTCCTGCCATCCGCCCGGCGTGTGGCAGCGCAGGCAGAGGTCGCCGACCGACGGGACGTCCTGCTCGGCGATCGCGACGCACGCCGTGAAGAGCGGGTCGCGCATCGCCTGAGCCATCATGCTCCCCTTCCAGTTGGCCCACGGCTCGATCGCGGCGTTGTAGTCGCCGTGGCAGGCCGCGCAGTCGAGGGACGGGTCGTCGAGGATCGCCCCTTCGAACGGCTGGGTCCCGGGAAGGGCGACGTCCCGCAGCGTCGACGGCACAATCCCCCGCGGCGGCCGGTTGATCGTGAAGGCCGCGTTGCTCACGTCGCTCCCGCTGTTTCCCGCATTGTCGATCGCCTCCACGCGGACCCGGCTCGCCGTGCCCGGGAGGTTCGGCACGAACCACGCGAAGGAGGAGCCCGGCGCGAGGTTCTTCGCGATCGGCTTGTAGAGGACGCCGTCATCGGAGAGGAAGATGTTGATGCGCGAGATCCCACCCGCGTCCGTCGCGGTGAACGTGATCGCGTGGGTCGTCTCGGCCTGAAGAACCTCGCCGCCATTTGGCGACGAGATCGTGACGGCGGGCGGCGTCGTGTCGGCCCCGGTCGTCGGCGTCAGGTACGGCTCGATCTCGTTGAGCGGGACGTTCAGCGTGCTCCCCTTGTTGGCCTGCGAGAGCCCCGGAAACGTCGGCGTGTTGGAATAGGTCACCTCGTCGGTGACTTCGACGAGGTTTGTGTAGCCGTCGCCGTCGGAGTCGTAGGGCTCGACGTCGGCGATGGCCTGAGCGTTCGTGCGGCCCGCCTCGATCCGCGCCTGGACGGCGAGACCATACGGGTTCCGCGTCCCCCCGCCGTTGAAATCGAAGTGACAAACGCCGCAGTGTCCGGGCTTGCTCGGGAGGTTGTCGAGCGCGCTCCCCACGGCGTTGGGGTAGCGGCTGAAGAACGCGGACCGGATCGGGTTGCGGGCGACGGCGGGCGCGGAGAAGAGCGCGCCCAATACGATGACGACGAATCCGAGACCGATGACGTGGGACCTCATGGCGGCACCCTCCATGTGTCGGGCCCGCGGGCTCGAACACGCCGCTCGGGCCCGGGGGCTCCGCTGTGCGTGGAAAGACCTGGGGATCGAGCGCATGGGGCATGCCACGGCTCGAGCGGCGAATCGGTGCTGCAACTTCTTGAGGGAGCGCGCGCCTAAGATCGAAACGCGGCGACGACGGGTGAGGCGGGATTCGACAGTCCGTCAGGGTGTCAAGAGACGGCTCGAGAGGCAGGACTCCGAGTCAACGACCATCGATCGAGCCGCCTCGCGGCGCGGAGGCCCCCGGATCCCGTCACGGAGGGGCGTCGGCCGGGGCGAGCCCCAACTCGGCGTTCAGTCGCGCGCAGTCGGCCGCGCTGAGCTCGTAGAGCCACACCGAGTAGCCGGCCCGCGCGACCGGCTCGAGCCGCTGGAAGTACGCGTATGCGAACTCGCGCGCCTTCACCAATCGTCCGTGGAACGCCCAGCGATACGGCATCCCCATCACGTAGTTCACGCTCACCGCGTGGAGGCCGGGCGTGAGGCGATCCGGCTCCTCGGGGTCGCGCTCCCCCGCCGGCACGGCGCGCGGGTCGCGCGGGATGAACGCGGCCTCGATCCCGACCATGATCGGGTCCAGGTTCCCGAATAGCGCGCACGGCAACGGTCCCGTATGCCCGCGGCGGTCGAGCATCTTCTTCAGCTCGAGGAAGTCCTGCCCCAAGTCGAGGTTCGAGTCGATCAGGTGCCGGTGGCCTCGGCTCGGCCCGCCGGCCAGCATGTTGAAGTAGGCGATGAAGTGGGGCGCGGTGAGGAGCGCGGAGAGGGCGGTCGCCCCGAGCCCCGTGGCGAGGATCAACCGCCAAGGCCTCCGGCCGCGGGCCGCCGCGAGACGGCCGATCCCCACGGCCACGTACGGGAACGCGGGGAGAACGTAGCGGACGCCAATCTGGATTTTCGTGAGCGACATCATCGACGCGAGCGACGCGGCCGCGGGGAGCCACACGAATGCCTCGTCCCGAAGGCCGAGCCACAGCCGTGGACCGGCGACCGTCGCTGCGAGCGCGGCGGCGAAGAGGAGCCACGTGCCGAGCGGGATCTTGATCGCGAGCGCGTACGGGTAGTAGTACCACCAACCCCGACGGCGGAGCTCCCCCCGCAGGTACATGGGGTAGGCGGCCCCCTCGATCCCGGTATTGGTCTCGTGCATCTGCGCGTCAAGACCGAGGAGATAGTGCGCGGGGAGCGGAACCGGGAGGCCTTCGAGGAGCGTCCCTCGGAAACGGTTCATCCGCAACTTGTAGATCGCGTGGAGATGCGGCAAGTTCGAGTAAGGTGCCTCGCCCTCGGTGCGCGGCTTCGTGAACGCCACCGAGAGGAACTCGTAGTCCCCGAGACGCCGCCCCGTTCCCTCGAAGAGGTGGCCCGCGTTGACCGCGAGGAGGCAGGTCGCGAGGATCGCGAGCCCGTGCGCCGCGAGGCGCGCGACGGCGCGGCCCCGCGTGTGCCCGAGCGACCGCATGATCGCGGCGGCGGAGATCGCGCCGAGCGCCGGCCAGATCACGAGGAGAACGAGCAAGCTGAACTTGACGAGCTGCGCGACACCGAGGAGGGCGCCGGCCGCGAGGGCGCCGCGCCACGTCGGGCGCCGCGCCCAGCGCCAGAAGGCGTAGGTCGCGCCGACTCCGGCGACCGCCGCCGGAACGTCCGTCGTCACGAGCCCGCCGTGGGCGAGGACCGTCGGCGAGAACGACCACACGGCGAGCGCGACGAGCCCGGCCCCGTCGCCGGCGAGATCCCTCGCCCACGCGAAGATCAGGAGCCCCCCCGCGAGGCTGATGGCGAGGACGACGAGCCGCGCGGCGAAGTAGATCTTCTGAAACTTCCCGGGCGGGGAGTAATTCGCTTCCTGGAAGTCCCATCCGAACGGCGTGATGTTGACGGGGACCTGGTGCTCCTCGGCCTGCCGCCAGGCGCGGTCGTAGTTCGACCTCGCGCCCGCCGCGAGGGCCGCCATCCCGCACAGGACCTTCGCGAGCGGAGGGTTCCCGTGATAGACCTGAAACGTCCGCTTCTGGATGTACGAGATCCCCGCGGGAAGGTGATTGCACTCGTCGACCGTGACGGAGTTTCGCGAGATGGCCCAGAGGGAGAGCAGCGCGTGCGCCGCGAGGATCGCCACCACCGCGGCCCGCGTGCGGGATGGCTTCGCCGGCGGAGCAGTCGCCGCCACCACCGGAGACGCGGCGATCGGCCCGGCGGCCATCAGGCGCGCGCGCCCGCCATCTTCTCGAGGATCTCGATCCTCTTGGCGATCGGCGGGTGCGTCGCGAAGAGGGACGCGACGGCCCCCTCGCGCTCGTTGATCGCGCGGCCGCGCGGGTCGACGATGCAGAGGTGCGCGCTCCCGCGGCCGATCGTCGTGGTCGGGTGCGCCGCCGCCTCGAGCTTACGGAGCGCGCCCGCGAGGCCGCGGGGGTTCCGCGTGAACTCAGCCGCGGCGGCGTCCGCGTCGTACTCGCGCCGCCGGGAGACGGCGAACGCCATCATTTGGCCGAGGAGCGGCGTCACGACGACCAGCACGATCCAGACGACGAAGAGGATCGCGAGCACCGCGCCGCCGCCGCCGCGCCCACCCCGGCGCCCGCCCCCGCCGCCACCACCCGCGCCGCGCCCCCCGAACCGGAGCATCCGCGCGGCGAAGTCCGATAGGAGGACGAGCGCGCCGAGGAGCGCCGCGACGAGCGTCATCGTTCGGATGTCAAGGTTTCGGACGTGACCCATCTCGTGCGCGACGACGCCCTGCAACTCCTCGCGGTCGAGCGACTCGAGAAGCCCCTGCGTCACGGCGATCGCCGCGTGCTCGGGGTCGCGGCCCACCGCGAACGCGTTCGGGTCGGGATCGGGCACCACGTAAACCTGTGGTCGCGGGAGACCCGAGGCGAGGCGCATCTCTTCCACCACGTTGAGGAGCGTCTTCTCGCGCGGGTCCTCGGGGTTCGCGGGCCGCGCGCGCGAAGAGCCGAGGACCGCGCGCGCACCGCCGTAGAAGCCGCCGACCGACTGCATGATACCCACGGCGAGCGCGACCGGCGCCGCGATCGGCACGAACGGCGCGGGCGCCCCCTCCTCGTAGGCGCCGCGCGCGAGCAGGAAGAGATCGATCCCGAGCCCCACGACGACGAGGAGCGCGACGAATGCGAGGATGAGGAGCACGGTGTCGCGGCGGTTCCGCGACTGCTCCTCCCATAACTCGGGGCGAGCGGACGGCACGGCGGACGAGTGGGCTCGGATCGGGCGCTCCGTCTACGAGAGCGAGAGGTCGACCTTCGGCACCGCGCGCTCCGCGGCCTCGATCTCGAGGAACTCCGCGGTCTTGAATCCGAACATCCCGGCGATCACGTTCGACGGAAAAACTTGCTGTTGCGTGTTGAAGCGCATCACGAGGTCGTTGTAGTGCTGCCGCGAAAACCCGATCTGGTTCTCCGTCGTCGTCAGCTCCTCTTGGAGCCGGAGGACGTTTTGGTTCGACTTGATCTCCGGGTAGTTTTCGAACACGGCGAGCAGGCGCCCGAGCGAGCGGCCCAATTCCGATTCGGCCGCGCCCTTCTCGGCCACCGTCGTCGCGCCGACCGCCTTCGCGCGCGCCTCCATCACTTTCGTCAGCGTCTCCTGCTCGAACTTCATCATCCCCTTCACCGTGCTCACGAGGTTCGGGATGAGGTCGTGCCGCCGCTTGAGTTGGACGTCGATCTGCTTCCAGGCGTTCGCGACCTGATTCCGCACGCCGACGAGCCCGTTGTAGACCGAGATCGTCCAGAAGACGACCAGTGCGAGAAAGGCGACAAAAATCACGAGAGCCATCCGAGGACCTCCTTTCGCGATGGGGAGCGATTCGCACGCGCCGGGGCGGAGGCCCCGCGGGCCCGCGCGTCGCGGATCGCGCGCTGGACCTCCGCGTCGAGCGGGTCGGCGATCGCGACGTCGAGCCCCGCCGCGAGCGCGGCCGCGAGGAACGCGGCGTTCGCGGTACGGCGTGGGGCCGCCGGCGCCTGGCCGCCGATCGCGCGCGGAGCGGGCGCGTACGACACGTTCGAGATGCCGAGGATGAGCGGAACGCCGAGCCGATTCTTGACCGCCCGCATCGCGGCGAGCGTCTCGGCGTTGGCGGCCACGGGATCCTCGCCTCCGGGAAGAGCGAGGCAGTCGACGAGCAGGCGCGCGTCCGGGATCCCGAGCGCGCGGGCAGCGGCCACGAAGCGCGCGGCGCACGCGAGGCGGCCCGACGATGACGGCGGCACGCCGGCCTCGTCCAACGCGAGCCCGACGACGGGGACGCCGAGCCGCGCCAGTGAGGGAAGGTGGCGCTCGAGCGCGTCGCGCGTCGCGGGGAGCGAGTTCGCGAGGGCGCGCGGCGCCGCGGCGCGGCACGCCTCGACGAGGAGCGCCGGGTCGCGTGTGTCGATCGAGAGCGGCAGATCGCAGGCCGCCCGCGCGCGAGAGACCATCTCGAGGAGCGTGGCGCGCTCGTCCGCGCCGGCCAGCGCCCCGTTCACGTCGAGCGCGTCCGCCCCCGCCTCGGCCTGCGCGCGCGCCTCCTCATCGATCGCGCCCCACTCCCCCGCCGAGAGCCGCGCCGCGAGACGCGCGTTCCCGGCCGCGTTCAGCCGCTCGCCGATCAGAATCGGTCGCCGGATCGCGCCGAACCACTCCGGGGCGGTTCGCATGATCCGCGCTCAGCGCTCTTCGATGGGGACGTACGCGAGGCCGCTCGGCCCGACGTACTCCTCGCGGGGCCGGATCAGCCGGTTCTCGTCCTGCTGCTCGATCACGTGCGCGGTCCAACCGGACATCCGCGCCAGGACGAAGATCGGCGTGTAAAGGTCGTTCGGGAAGCCCAGCGCGTCGTAAACGATCGCGGAGAAGAAGTCGACGTTCGGGTAGAGGCCCTTCTCGCGGGCCATCACCTCCTCGACGCTCTCTGCGATCTCGATCAGCCGCTCCTTCGCGGTCCCGCGCGCGAGGTCCTTCGCGATCCGCCGCAGGACGTTCGCCCGCGGATCGACCGTCCGGTAGACGCGGTGGCCGAATCCCATGATCCGTTTCTTCGCGGCGAGTGCCGAACGGACCGACGCCTCCGCGCGCGACGGATCGCCGACCTCCTCGAGGAACGTGACGACGCGCTCGTTCGCGCCGCCGTGGAGAGGGCCCTTGAGGGCGCCGATCGCCGCCGCCACCGCGGAGTGCATGTCGGAGAGGGTCGAGGCGACGATCCGCGCGGCGAAGGTCGATGCGTTGAAGCCGTGGTCGGCGTGCAGGACGAGCGCGACGTCGAGCGCCTTCTCCTTGCGGGCGTCGGGCGGCGCGCCATCGACCATCTGCAAGAAACTCGCGGCGTGCGAGAGATCGCGCGCCGGGGAGACCGGCTCGCCGCCGCGCCGCATCCGCTCGAACGCGGCGAGGATGGTCGCGGTCTGCGCGGTCAAGCGAACCGCTTTCCGGAGGTTCGCGTCGTGATCGACCGCTGCGCCGTCCGGGTCGAACGGGGCGAGCGCCGAGATCGCGGTGCGGAGCGCGTCCATCGGGTGCGCGTGCCGCGGGAGCGCCGACAGGATGCGCAGGACCGCCTCGGGAACGGGCCGCTCGTCCGCGAGCCGCGAGCGCATTTCGGCCAGCACGCCGCGCGTCGGCAGCGATCCGAACCAGAGGAGGCAGCACGTCTCCTCGAAGTTCGACCGCGCGGCGAGCGTCGCGATGTCGTAGCCGCAGTAGCCGAGGACGCCCTTCTCGCCGTCGATGAAGGAGAGTCGACTCCGCGAAGCGACGACGCCCTCGAGTCCGGCCGCGAACCCGCTCATGTCGCGAGTCTACGCGATGCGCGCGACGATGGGAAGCCTCCGCTCGCATCGGTCACGCGCCCGTCCGCGCGCGGGGCGATGGTCCCCGTCCGCGCGCGGGGCGATGGTCCCCGCAGGCGACATCGCCCGGAGCCGAGCCGTGGCGATCTCCGTGGGAGCGATCGGATCGAGGCGCGCGAGGCGAGGCAGTCGCCGAAGGGGAGCCATCGCCCCGTGGAAGCGCGGACCGGCGCCGGGCCGAGATGGCTAGAGGGAGACGCGCTCCGCGACGCGATACGACCTGCGCGGCCCCATCTCGATGCGCGCCGCCGCGACCTCCGGGTCGTGGTCGAAGACGACGAGCGTTCCGCGTTCCGCCCACGCCGGGAGCCAACGCTTCTTCTCCTCCATCGAGCGAACCGGGTCGAGGTCGTAGCCCATCACGTAGGGAACCGGCAGGTGCGCGCTGGTCGGAACGAGGTCGCCGGCGAAGACGACCTCTCCCGCGCCGTCTCCCACGGCGATCATCTGCTGCCCCGGCGTGTGCCCCTCCACGACGCGGGCGAACACCCCCGGAAGGATTTCCTCGTCCGGCTCGCGCGCCCGCAGGACGCCCGCCTCCTCGAGCGGCTCGAAGTTCTCGGCGAGATAGCTCGCGCGATCCCTCTCGTTGGGCCGCCGCGCCTGCTCGAGGTTTCGGCGCTGCACGTGGTACGTCGCGCGCGGGAACGCGGGGACGATCCGCTCCCCATCGCGCCGCGTCGATCCGCCCGCGTGGTCGAAGTGGAGGTGCGTGAGGATCACGTCGGTCACGTCCTCGCGCGCGATCCCGGCGGCCGCGAGCGTCTCCGGAAGGCCGGGCGACCGGGAGACCGCGTAGATGTCGCGGAACTTCGCGCCCTCCTTGTCGCCGACCGCCGCGTCGACGATCGCGAGGCGCCCCTCGCCCCGCAGGACGAGGACCCGCGCGACGAGTAGGATGCGGTTCCGGTCGTCGGGTGGGTTCGTCCGCTCCCAGAGGGGGCGCGGGACGACGCCGAACATCGCGCCGCCGTCGAGGCGGAACGACTCTGCGGCGACCGTGGAGACCTCGTAGGATCCCACCTTCATCGGCCGCCGCGTGGAGCGCGCCTCAACGCTTCCCGTCGCGGATGAAGTTCAGGAACTCCAAGCGAGTCCCGCGATCGTTGCGGAAGGCCCCGAGCATCGCGCTCGTCGTCGCGGTGGCGTTCTGTTTCTCGACGCCGCGCATCGCCATGCAGAGGTGGTACGCCTCGATGACCACCGCGACCCCGCGCGGGCGCAGCACGCGCTGGAGGCTCTGCGCGATCTCGGTCGTGAGGCGCTCTTGCACTTGGAGCCGCCGCGCGAACACGTCGATGATGCGGGGAATCTTCGACAGCCCGATGATCTTCCCGTTGGGGAGATACGCGACGTGCGCCTTCCCATAGAACGGAAGGAGATGGTGCTCGCAGAGGCTGAAGAGATCGATGTCCCGCACGACGACCATCTCGTCGTGCTCCGCGTCGAAGAGAGCCCCGTTCACCACCTCGTCGACCGTCTTCACGTATCCGCTCGTGAAGTAGCGGAGCGCGCGCTCGACGCGGACCGGCGTCCTCGCGAGCCCCTCGCGCGAGGGGTCCTCGCCGAGAAGGCGCAGGATCTCCCCGACGTGGCGCGCGAGCCGCCCCTCGCGCGGCTCGTCCTGGATGGCCCGGACCTTCCTCTTCGTGCTCATGAATCCCTCTCCACGACTCCTCCATCGCCAGCCGCGCCCTCACGCGCCTTCCGGCGCGCCTCCGCCTCGTACTTCTCGAGGAGGTGGAGGTCGAACGGCTGGTGCGCCGGGTTCCGCTCGCCGCCGCGATACGTCGCCTTGCACACGTAGCATTTCGCCACGTCCGGAAGCGCGCGGTAGAGCAGGAAGTCGATCGCCGCGCAGACGGCGAGCGACAGACCGTACGTCCACGGCGTGAGCGCCGCGCCGATCGCGATGACGACGCAGCCGACGCGCTGGTCGAAGTCTTTCTGTACGTAGAAGTGCTCGCTCCCGCAGACGGCGCAGCGGTCCGCCACGCCGCGCGCGCGGAGGCTCTCGGAGAACCGAAGCGCCGCTCGAGCGCCGCAGGAAGCGCACCGATGCGCCACCTCCGCCTCGCCGACCGTGACGGCGGCCGGAGCGCGGCAGGCCCCGCACGAGAAGCGCACCTCCATCGGCCGATTCTATAGAGGGAGGGCGTTCTGAACGAGGAGAAAATTCGCGAGGAGTTCGCCGATCAGAACGAAGACGAGGGAGACGTAGAGGAGGCCGGTCGCGGACTGATTCGCCTGGAGCCGCGCGGTGCGGAGCACGAGGAGCGCGAGGACGAGAGGCCCGAGGATCCCCCAGAAGACCCGGAGCGCGAAGAAGATGACGTCGCCGTCGACCCGGAAGAGCCTCTGGACTGCGCCGCGGACGGCCGGCTGCGGGAGCCCGGCGAGATACGCGACGGACGCCGCGGAGACGGCCGCGCGAAGGATGCACGCGGCGAGGAACAAGGTCGCGCCACGGACCAGGTGGCGGAACGGGAGGGGCGGAGGGATCAGGTACCAGTGCCCGAGGATCATCGTGACGAGCGCCGCTCCGAGCAAGAGGGCCGACGCGAGAAGGCTCGCCGCGAACGGGAGGGCCGAGAGCGCGTTGTCGGGCACGCGGGCGGCGAGGCGCGCGCCGTCCGCGACGAGGGCCCAGGACCCCGCGACGAGGACCGCCACGAGGAGGACCTTCGCGAGGCCGTGCCGCTCGCGGAGCGAGAGACGAGCGAAGACGAGCGCCGCCACAGCCACGAGGAAGTGCGCGGGCGCCGTCTCGCGGCCCTCGCCCGCCGCGAGTCGGAGCGCGGAGACGCCCGCGATCCCCCAGAACGCGGCGGCGATGTGGGCGATGAGCGATGGGAAGCCGCCGGGGATCTCGCGGAGGGCAAAGACCGCGAGGGCCGCCATCGAGCCGAGGGCGATCTCCTGGGCGAAGAACGAGAGCAGGATCACGGAGGGAGGTCAGGACCTCTCGGGCTCGGGATCGGAGGCGGCCGGGGGCTCGCTCTCCGGCGCCGGCGATGCGCCCCCTGTTCCTGTGGGCTCCGCCGGCGAGGCCGCTGGCTCCGGGCCCTTGCGACGATTCTCGTCCATGAGCCGCTGGAGGCGCCGCCACCGGTGGCGGTGGTTCCGCACCACCTCGCGGCGCAGACGCTCCTCCCAATCGACCTCGTGATCGGGAAGTTCCTCTTCCGGGGTACTCGGGGTGTCGTCCAGCGGCATCAGGGCTCGGCTCTCCTCGGGACTCACCGGCGCGCCGGCTCCCCGCGCTCGCCGCGGTACGCGACCCACTGGTCGGGTCCTTCCCAGACGCGGACCTCGTGCAGCGGGAGGTCGGCGAGGCGCGCCCAGATCCACTCCGCGAGCCGCTCGGTCGACGGCTGCTCGAGCGCGTCGTTCAGGTTCGTGTGATCGAGCGGCGCGATGACGCGCTCTCGCACGACCTGGTCCAACCCGACGAAGTCGAAGGCGAGCCCGTCGGGGCCGACCGGCGCGGAGAGCGTGACGCGGATCCGCCACGTGTGACCGTGCATCGGCTCCTCACCGCCCCGGTAACCGCGGAGCGCGTGAGCCGCCTCGAACCGGAACTCGCGGGCGACGAACATGGCGGTCCAGTGTACCTCAGCGCCGCCCTCGCGCGAAGCCGCCCGCGCGACGGGGTGCGGGCCGGGAAACGCGACGGGGGCGCCCGAGGGACGCCACCGTTCTCCTTGCAGAGAGCCGCGACGAGCCCGCGCGTTACGAGAGGTACGACTGCAGAGCCTGCCCCCGCGACGTGAGGCGGATCCGGCGGATCGCGGCCTCCTTGATCTGGCGGACCCGCTCCCGCGACAGGTGGAAGCGGTTCCCGATCTCCTCGAGCGTCTCGCTGCGGTCGCTGTCGAGCCCGAAGTAGCGCCGGAGGATCTCGGCCTCCCGCGCGGGGAGCGTTTCGACGGCCGCTTCGAGGTCTTCCCGGAGCGCGGAGTGCAGGACGCGCTCGTCGGGCGACGCGGCGCTCGAGTCCTCGAGGAACTCCATGAGGCCGATCTCCTCATCGTTCCCCTCGATCCCCCCGTCGAGCGAGAGGTAGGTTCGCATCGACTCCAGAGTGTCGGCGACCTCCTCCTCCGTGAGCGACATCGCGCTCGCGATCTCGGCGTGGGTGGGCTCGCGCTCGAGCGCCTTCCGAAGCTCGTCCGCCTTCCTCTGGAGCCGATTCAGAAGCCCGGCCCGATTGAGCGGGATCCGTACGACCGGCACCTGCTCCGCGAGCGCCTGGAGCATCGCCTGCTTAATCCACCACACCGCGTACGAGAGGAAGCGGACCCCCCGGCGGTCGTCGAAGCGATGCGCCGCGCGGATCAACCCGACGTTCCCCTCGCTCACGAGGTCCTCGAGCGAGAGCCCGAGCCCCGCGTACTTCTTGGCGACGCTCACGACGAAGCGAAGGTTCGCGGTCACGAGGCTCGCGAGCGCCTTCTGGTCCCCCCGGCGCACGCGGCGCGCGAGGCGGACCTCTTCCTCGCGCGTGATGAGAGAGATCCTGCCGATATCCCGAAAGTAGGTTCCGAGCGTTCCGGAATCCCTGAACGCCTTCGAAGTTTGAGTGCTTCCAGCAACCACTTGAATCACCGTCCTTGGTTCTCGGGGAAGTCTGGCTGAGACACCCCGTGCCTGCCTCGTTGTTCCCGCGGCGCCCGAGGCGGAACACGGGATGGGAGGGGGTATGATCTCCTCCCTCGCAGGATCGGTGCCATCACCGGCGGGAATGACGGCGCGCGGAACCATTTGATTTCGCGTGAATTGAGGATTGGCGGTGTCAGGCAGGCCTCCGGCGCGTGTCCGATCGGGGAGGCAGAGACCTGCAAGAATTACACGAGCGGAGGGAAGTGCTGGGAGCCGGAGGTCATCGCGCGCCCCAGCCAGCCGAGCGTCTCACCGACGACTCGCTCGAACGCGGGGGTGGCGCCCGTGAAGGGATGCGTGACGCCGAACGTGTGCCCCGCGCCGGCGATTCGGACCAGGCGCGCGCGCCCCGGCGCCGCGGCCGACGCGATCGACTCCCCCTCCACGATCGGCACCGACTCGTCCGCGTCGCCGTGCAGGAGAAGAAGCGGCGCGGCGAGGCGCCGCGCGGCCGCGGGGATGTCGAGCCGATCGCCGTTTCGCTCGACATCATCCAGGAATCCAATCGAGAGACGGAGGTCCTGTCCAGTCCGGAGGTTCTTCACGAGGACCCAGCCCTGGCGGCGCCACTCCGCGACGGAGTCGGCGTCGAAGCGGTCCCACTTCCCCACCGACGCCCAGACAACGACCGCCGAAATCGCCGGGTCGTCCGCCGCGTAGAGGATCGAGACGCCGCCTCCGAGCGAGTGGCCGACGATTCCGATCGGACCGGGCGGGCGGCCGCGCGGAGGGAGTTCGCCAGCGCGGATCGCCCGCACGACCGTGGCCAGGTCCGCGATCTCGCGCGACGGCGTGTTTTCGGCGAAGCGCTCCGGCTCGTCGACGAGGTCGCCGCCCGACACGCCCGAGCCGGAGAACGAGAAGCCGACCGCGAAGAAACCGGCGGCCGCGGCCGCGTCGAGGAAGGTGGGGAAGCCGCCCCAGTCCCAGAATCCCTTGAAGCCATGACAGAAGACGACCGTGCCGCGGTCGAGGCCGAGGCGCGGGGCCCGGACTTCGCCGCGGATCGGGTGCCCTTCGGGATTCGCGATGCGGAAGGGGAGGCGCACTACTCGCCGCTGTCCGCCTCGTCCTTCCCCGACGGCCCGCGCGACCCCGCCGTCGCGCCGGCGAGCGCGGTCGCGACGTCGACCGGCTTCACGAAGCGCTCGACGGCGCCGCGCGTCTTCGCGACGCCGAGCTTCTTGAAGAGGAAGTCGAACTTCGCCTCGAGAGTCGCCCCGATCTCGTGCCGCACGGCGGCCGGCAGCATGTAGAACTCCCGCTTGAAGGGCCCGAGCGCCTTCTTCCGCGTCTTGTAGAAGAACTGCTCGTCGGTCTGGCCCGCCTTCATCTCGTCCTGGCAGTTTTCGCGGAGCCACGCGTACATCCGCTCCTTGAAGTCCTTCGGGAGGGCGGGGTGGTCGAAGAGGATGTTCTGGAAGCCCGTCGCCAAATGGATCTCCGAGGTGTGCGATTTGGGGAAGCGGTCGAAGACCTCCTCGGGGAGCGTGGAGGCGCCGTGCTGCACGGAACCCGACAGGCCGAACCGCGACTGCGCGACCTTGCCGATGTTCACGAGCGCGTCGAAATCGAGGGCGACCTTCGCGATCGTGCCGTCCGGGAGCGGGATCCCGCCGTGCGAGGTCCCGGTCTGGATCGAGATCTTGCTGATCCCCACGAGCCCAGTCCGCTTCTTCCCGAGCGACTCGACGTAGCCCTCCATGAAGCCGAGGAACTCCTCGACCGTCGAGTTCTTGCCGCCCACCTCGCCGATCTCCGCGCCGACCGAGACCGTGACGCCCTTCGGCTCGATCTGGCGGATCGTCGCGGTGTACTCGGCCGCGAGATCGTAGTTGAGCCTCTGCTGATCCTTGATCGTCGGCTTCGAGAGATCGACGAGCGTCGACGTGTCCACGTCGATGTTGTAGAAACCCGCGCCGACCCCCTCGACGATCAGGTCCCGCACGTTCGCGAACTCGGCGTCCGCGTTCTCCTTGTACTTCTTCGCGTTCACCTGGAAGTGGTCGCCCTGGATGAAGACGGGCCCGCGCCATCCCTCGCGGATCGCGGCCGCGAGCACGGTCGCCGCGTACTCGGCCGGCCGCTGGTCCGTGTACGAGATCTCCGAGCGCGCGATCTCGAAGAGGAACGCGCCCGAGTCGCACTTCCGCGCCGTCCGGAAGATCGCCCGGCACGTGTCGTAGGGGAGGCCGCGCACGTTGATAGCGGGGACCGTGAACGGCCCCGCCTCGCCGCGGCCCATCGCCATATAGAGCCCGTGGATCGAGGCCGGCAGAATGCCGAGCGCGCGGGCGGCCGCGCGGATGAGCCAGCGCGCGCGGTCGCGGAGTCCCGCGTCGCCCGCGGTCGCGGCGTGGAGCGCGAGCTCGTCGATCACGCGGTCGCGGAGCGCCTTCTCGTCCTCGATCCGAACGTCGGTCGCCGAGACCGGCGCGACGACTCCTCGAATCACGGCGTCCAAGTCCTTCGCTGTGGTGACGGGCATGCGAGTCATTCCTCCTTCAGTGCGTGGCACGGGCGGTGCGATGTCCAGGCGGTCGTCACGAGACGAGTCCGTTGACGCGGTCGGCGAGCGCGTTCTGCTCGGCGAGGAGACGAATCTCGATGATCGAGGCCGCCCCGCTCGCGAAGAGCGTCACGTAGAACGATGCCTCGTGCACGAGGGCCGGGATCGCGCGAGTGTGGGTCCCGCCTCCCATGATGAACTGTAACATCAGGCACGCGATCGCGAGCGTCGCCCACGACGAGGCGCGCATGTTCTGCCGGCGCGTTTCGCGCAGGATTCCCGCGTCGAGGTTGCGCTCCCGCACGACCTCCTTGATCGCCTTCCCGGTGCCGATGAAGTAGAACATGGTCATGGCGTGTCCGAAGACGCCGAGGAGCGTGGCGACGAGCGCGAGGTGGAAGTGGTTCGCGAAACGCGCTGCGTCCGCCCGGAGCGCGTAGCCGAGCGCGCCGGCGCCGGCGAGCGCGGCGAAACCGACGATGAGGATCGTGGAGAGGACGATGGCCATCGGACGAGGGATTCGGCCGCCGGAAGGGGCCGCGGGGAACCCCCAGGCGGTACGCGTATGCTATCATGGCGCGCGCGTCGCGGCAAGCGAGTTCCGGGAGCGGGTCGTCCGCCGCTCGTTGACCCTCCGCCGACCCTTCTGTATCATCTTCATTCGAAACCGGATCCGGCGGCCGCGTTGATGCGCCGACGGAAATCGCTCGACCCGACGAGCGGAGGATCCTGACGAAATGGCGGAAGAGAACAAGGCGCTCGCCGCGCCCGGAACTGGCGCGACCCTTCTCGAGGACGGAGTCCCCGGTTGGGAGCTCGAGTGGGCCCGCCGTAAGGACGAGGTCGAGGACGTCGCCGAGCGGAACAAGCGCTACGGCCTCGTCCACACCGTCGAGCGCGTCGGCGACGAGTACCTCGTGAAGGTCCACTTCCCAGAGAGGGTCCCCAACTGCCCGCAGAAGTTCCGGCTCGGCATTCCGGACCGGATGCCGGACTACGCCTACGACGTCGAGGTCGAGGGTCGCGTCATGAAGGTGACGGGGCGCGTGCCGAACGACGAGAAGATCCTCGCCCTCTGCGGCGGGACGCTCTCCTTCCCGCGCAGCTTCACGACGCGCTTCGCGTTCGAGGAGGAGATCGGAGACGTCTTCCCCCGCTACATCGGGAAGGCCCTCGTGATCCGCGCGTACCCGGCGACGGTCCGCGTCGAGGAGGCGCCCCTCTGGGACGCGCACTACATCCTCGAGAACTGCGTCGGCTGCGGCGTCTGCGACATCAAGTGCCCGACGAAGGCGATCACGGGGATCAAGAAGGAGCGCTACATCATCGAGCCGAACCTCTGCATCAATTGCGGCGTGTGCGGCGTTTACTGCCCCTACGACTGCATCGTCGACCAGCGCTCCGTCCTCGTCGAGCGCGTCAAGGCGAAGGAGATCCCGAAGGCGTACGTGATCGACGAGCTCTGCACGGGGTGCGCGTACTGCGTCGACGTCTGCCCGTTCGACTGCATCTCGCTCATCGACCCGCCGGACCCGATGTCGTTCGTGACGAAGCTCGCCCGGGTGGACGAGAAGAAGTGCGTCTCCTGCAAGTTGTGCGAGCAGGTGTGCATCAAGGAGGCGATCATCGTCCCGCGGGCGCAGGAGTTCCCGCGCGACCTCGGTTGGAGTTACCAGATCCACGCGGCCCAGTAGGGGCTTGCGGGAATCGGCGGGAAGCGCGACAATAGGACCTGCAATCGAGATCCTAGTGAGAGGAGGATTCTGAACGATGATCACGATCACCGAGACCGCCGCCCAGAAAATCAAGGAGATCATCGTCGAGGAGAAGCAGGACGGGAAAGCCCTGCGGATCTACGTCGAAGGTGGCGGCTGCTCCGGCTTCCAGTACGGGTTCGCCTTCGACGACAAGAAGGACGGCGACGAGGTCTTCCCGCAGATCGACTTCGGCTTCGACCTTCTCGTCGATCCGATGAGCATGAACTACCTCCTCGGATCGAGGATCGACTTCGTCGAGGGGCTGCAGGGCGCCGGGTTCAAGATCGAGAACCCCAACGCCACGGGACGCTGCGGCTGCGGCAGCTCGTTCAGCGCGTAGTCACGCGCCGGCCTAGCCGATCTCGAGCACCTTCGGGAAGCGGTTGAGGTTCTCGCAGCCGTCCTTCCGCACGACCACGACGTCCTCCAAGCGCATCCCCCCCGCGTCGACGTAGTACAGGCCCGGCTCGACGGTCATCACCATTCCGGCGCGCAGCGTCGCGGCCACCTTCGAGATGCGCGGCGGCTCGTGGATCTCGAGCCCGAGGGCGTGCCCCGTGCCGTGGAAGAAGCCCTGCATGCGCCCGCCGATCTCGCCCGTCGGGAAGCCGAGCTCGGTGAAGCGCTTCGTGATCGCCTCGTGGATCTTCCGTCCGGCCGCGCCGGCGCGGATCATGCGGAACCCGATCTCCTGCCCCTCGAGGACCGCGGCGAACATCCGGCGCGCCTTGTCGGAGGCGCGGCCGCGCACCACGGTTCGGGTCATGTCGCCCCAGTAGCCAGTGCGGATCGAACGCGGGAAGATGTCGAGGATGATCGGCGAGTTCGCCGGAAGGGGCCCCGAGCCGATCTCGTGCGGGTCGCAGGCCTGGATGCCGCCGGCGACGATCGAGTCGGCGGCGACGAAACCGCGCGCGAAGAGCGCGCCGGCGATCGCCTCGCGCACCCTCTCCGCGGTGAGCGCGGAACCGTCGAGGTGGAGGAGGTCGCCGCGGATCTCCGCGCGGCGGATCGTCTCGACGGCGGCGCCCATCGCCGCCTCGGTCGCCTCCTGCGCCTCGCGGATCTTCGCGACCTCCGCCTCCGTCTTCGAGAGGCGGCTCTTGAAGAACGGGACGCCGCCCGAGAGGACCGAGATGCCGCGCTTGCGGAGGAGGTCCGCGTAGTCGATCGGGAGCGTGCCCGGGACCGTGACCCGACGGAGGCCGTAGCGCTTGAGGACGTGCGCGGCGACGTCGCCGAGCCCCGGGGCCTTCGTCCCGTTCTTCGCGGCGAGCTCGTTCAGGATGCCGCTCAGCGGGAGAATCTCGAAGCCCGTGAGCGTCTTTCGAGCGCGATCGATCTCGAGGTCGGAGAAGACCGCGATCCGCCTCTTGCCGACGCGCACGTGGACGAAGGGGTCGCCGACCCACATGCCGGTCGCGTAGAGCATGTCGGCGTCCTTCGCGGAGTCCGAGATGAGGAGTTGCCCTTCCTTCGACTTCGCCGATCCCTTCCTCGTGGATCCTTTCTTGACCGAAGACTTTTTCATCGCGCCTCCTAGACCGCGGCCAGACCTCCGACGGAGAGCAGACCACGCGAGGGCGCGGCCGGTCAAGTCCCGGGCGGATGACGGCCGCGACGTCGCTCGCCGCGCCTTGAGGGAATCGGAGGGGGCGGCCTATACTCGCCGCCGCGCGCTCGGCGCGCCGGGAGGAGTCGGCATGGCGGGAAAGGTCGCGGTCGTCACGGGCGGAGGACGCCGGCTCGGGCGGACGATCGCGCTCGCCCTCGCCGACGCGGGCTACGATCTCCTCGTCGCGTACCGAAACTCGGAGGGGGGGGCGCGGGAGACGGCCGCCGCCGCGCGCGCGCTCGGGCGCCGGGCGCACGTCTTCCGCGCGGACCTCGCGGCGCGCGGCGAGTGCGAGCAGGTCGCCGCGGCGGCGCTCGGCCTGTTCGGCGGCGTCGACCTCCTCGTGAACAACGCGGCGCTCTTCGTCGACGAATCGCTCGACGAGCTGACCGACGAGACCGCGGGCGCGGCGTTCGGAGTGAACGTGATCGCCCCCGCGCTGCTCGCGCGGGCGCTCGCCGCCTCGCTCGCGGCGCGGCGCGGCGCGATCGTGAACGTCGGCTCGCTCGGCGGGCGCCTCTTCTACCGACGACACGCGGCGTACAGCCTCTCGAAGGCCGCGCTCGCGCACCTCACGCGCGGGCTCGCGCGGCGGTACGCGCCGACCGTCCGCGTGAACGCGGTCGCCCCGGGCGGCGTCCGGTTCGAGGACGAGCCGGCGGGGGCGAGCCTGCCGCCCGTCGACAGGATCCCGCTCGCGCGGCACGCGCGCCCCGACGAGGTCGCCGCCCTCGTCCTCTTCCTCGCCGAGCGCGCGCGCTACATGACGGGCCAGACGGTCCTCCTCGACGGCGGGCGTTCGCTCGTCTGACTCCGAGCCGCCGCGCGTCGGACGTCAGCCGCGGACGCCGGTCGGCGCGCCCTGCGCCGGCTCTGGGCGTCCCGCAGGCGGCCGCGCGGGCGGGGGCGCGGGCGCCGGACCGCGCGTCGCGACGAGGACGCCCGCGATCGTCGCCGCCGCGGACGCGACGAGCCGCGGCGCGAGCGGCGTCCCGAGGATCGCCTTCGAAAAGAGCGCGGCGAGGAGCGGCTGAAGCGAGATGTAGACGGCGACGAGCGAAGACTCGACGCGCGCGAGCGCCCAGTTGTTGAGGAAGTAGGCGACGATCGTCGCACCGAGCACGAGCACCACGGCCACCAGAACGAGCGCCGGCGGCAGGGACGCGAGAGCGCGGGCATCGAACGACGGCGCGGCCCAGAGCGCGATGAGGGCCGTCCCCCAGAGATAGAGGAGAAGCGTCCCCTCGAGCGCCGGGACCTCGCGGATGAGGTCGCGGGAGATCACGAGGAAGAACGAGAACGAGAGCGCGTTCCCGAGCGTGAGGAGGTCCCCCACGAGGTACGCCGAGGAGAGGCGGAGGCGGTCGACCTCGAGCAGGAAGAGGACGCCGGCCACCGAGAGGAGGATCCCCACGAGTCGCCGCCGTGAGATCGACTCGCGCCCCATCGCCCGCGCGATGACGAGCGTGAAGATCGGGATCCCCGTGTTGATGATCGCGGAGTGCGGAGGGATCGTGCGAGCGAGCCCCTCGATGAACGCGACCTGGTTGATCGCGATGCCGAAGAGGGCCAGCACGGCGAACCCGAGCGCGACGCGCGCGGTCGGGCGGCGGCGGCGAAGGCGCGGGGCCCCGATAAGGAGGAGGACGGCGAGCGCGCTCCCCGCCCGCGTGAGGGCCCAGGTCGCCGGCGGGAGATGCGCGAGGAGGAGCTTCCCGCCGACGTAGTTGAAGCCGAAGAGGAGCGAGACCGTGAAGAGCGCGAGGTGGACCGCGCTCCGGCTCGGCGGCGCGGGCGTCACGGGGAATCCATTCGGCGCGGGCGCTCAGGCGAGCGAGAGGTCCGTCCCACCGCGCTCCACGACGACGTCACCGAAGGCGCGCGCGACGCACGCTAGTCGCGACCCGGGCGGCGCTCCGATCGCATGGAGCGTCGCGCGCTCCTCGCGCGTCGGACAGGAGAGGCTCGCGGCGCCGGCGCGGACCACCAGCGCGCACGCGCCGCAGATCCCGAAGCGGCAGCCGACCGCGAGGCTCGCGCCGGCGCGCGACGCGGCCTCCTCGAGCAGCGTCCCCGCCGGCACGTCGGCGGACCGGGCCTCGGTCGGGAAGAGGACTCGCGCCACCTCCGCGCGGGGCCCGAGACCGGGGCGCGCGTGGCGGCCCGCGCCCCCCCGCCCCGCGAGCCACGCGACCAGAGACGCGTCCGCCTCGGGGAACTCGAAGCGCGCGAGCTCCGCCGCCGGCGTCCAGCGGAGGTCGTGGCAACCGAGCGGACGCGGGTTCCCGTGGAGCACGGCACACCGGAAGAATCGGAGAGCGACGGTGAGATCGGCGTACTCGTGAGTGACCGCGTCGAGGAGAGCGCCGACGCGGACGTCGACGTCCAACTCCTCGCGGAGCTCGCGCGCGAGGCACGCCTCCCACGACTCGCCCGGCTCGCGCTTGCCGCCGGGGAACTCCCAATAGAGCGGAAACGTCTGGCCGGGGCGCCTCTGCGCGATGAGGTAGCGGCCCTCCGACTCGATGACCGCCGCCGCGACCTCGACGCGAGCCCGCGGCGGAGTCGCCCCCTCGGCGTTCACCGCTCGTTCGCGATCCGCTCCTCGATGCATGGGCGGATTATATCGGAACGCGCGCGCCGCACGGGCCGCGAGATCGACCCCGGCGATTCGCGCGGCGGGCGCGAGTGAGGTGAAGGGAGCCTCGAGGCGGACGACGACCGTGGACCGAACGGAGGGCTAGTTGAGGTAGGAGGCGAGTTTCTTCGACTCGGCGCTTCGGCGGAGCCTCTTCATCGCGCGCTCCTTGAGTTGCCGCACGCGCTCCTTCGAGAGCCGGAACTTGGCGCCGATCTCCTCGAGCGTGTGCGGCCGGTCGCACTCGATCCCGAAGTAGAGGCGCAAGATCGTCGCTTCACGCTCCGAGAGGAGCCCGATGGCGTCGCGGACATCGTGCCGGAGGCTGCGCTCGATCAGGTCCTCGTCCGGAAGCGGGATCCGCTCCTCCGCGAGGACGTCGGCGAGCGATTGGTCGCCCTGCATCCACTCGCTCGACTCGAGCGACAGATGGAAGTTGGCGAGGCCCATCGTCTCCTCGAGCTCGCGCTCGGGGACCTGAAGGACGTCCGCGACCTCGGCGTACGAGGGTTCGCGCCCGAGCCGCGCCCGCGTCTCGTCGATCACGCGGCGCACGCGGTTCACCATCCCCTCCTTGTTCATGGGGAGCCGAACCATGCGGACCTGCCTCGTGATCGCGTAGAGGATGCACTGCTTGATCCACCACTGCGCGTAGGAGATGAAACGAACGCCGCGCGTCTCATCGAAGCCTCGCGCCGCGCGGATGAGGCCGAGGTTTCCCTCGTGGATCAGATCCGCGAGGGGGAGCCCCCGGTTCACGTAGTTCTTCGCGAGGTGCACGACGAAGCGGAGGTTCGAGCGGACGAGCCGGTCCATCGCCCGCTTGTCCTTGCGCGTACGGACGCGCCGCCCGAGGTCCTTCTCCTCTTGCTCCGTGAGGAGGGGGATCGCGCTGATCTCCCGAAGGTAGAGGCCGAGCGACCGATCCTCCTGAAGTCCCGCCCAGAACGCTCTCATCGCACCGACCTCACGTCTTCTCGTCCTGCCACGAGAGCACGGAGAGCCTCGCGGCGACCTCGCCCGCGATCGACCGGAACGTCGCGGCCTGCGGGCTGTCCGGGTGGGCGACCACGATCGGGAGACCGGCGTCCCCGCCCTCGCAGATCTCGGGGTCGAGCGGCACCCTGCCGAGGAGCGGCGCGCCGACGCGCTCGCTCGCGCTCTCGCCGCCGCCCGAGCGGAAGATCGCGGTGGCGGTCCCGCAGTGCGGGCAGACGAAGCCGCTCATGTTCTCGACGATCCCGACGATCGGCACGCGCACCTCGCCGAACATCCGGACCGCGCGGTACACGTCCTCGAGCGCGACGTCTTGCGGCGTCGTGACGACGACGGCGCCGGAGAGGAACGCCGACTGCGCGATCGTGAGCTGCGCGTCGCCCGTCCCGGGCGGGAGGTCGATCACGAGGTAGTCGAGGGCCCCCCACTCCACCTGGTTCAGGAACTGCTGGAGCATCCGCGAAACGAGCGGGCCGCGCCAGACGACGGGCGTATCGCCGGTCGCGATGAAGCCGATCGACATCATGCGGATGCCGTGCCGCTCGAGCGGGAGGATCTTCCCCGCGGGCGAAGCCGTCGGCTGTCGGCGCTCGCCGAGCATGATCGGGATCGATGGTCCGTAGATGTCGGCGTCGAGCAGGCCCACCGACGGACCGTACTGCGCGAGCGCGACCGCGAGGTTCACGGCGACGGTCGACTTGCCGACCCCGCCCTTGCCGCTCGCGACCGCGATCACGTGCTTCACGCCGGGGAGCGCGCTCCCGAACGTCTCGGGGGGCGCCTGCACCGACCCGGTCACCTCGATGTCCACGGCCGTCACCCCCGAGAGGCCCGCGACCGCGCGGCGCGCTTCCTCCTCGAAGCGGGCGCGCGGCGGGTAGGCCGGCGTCGGAAGCTCGATGCGGATGCGGGCGCGGCCCGCCTCCAGCGCCGCCTCCCGCACGAATCCGAGGCTCACGATGTCCCGCTCGTGGTACGGGTCCTGGATGCGCTTGAGGGCGCCCAGGATCTCGTCTTTCGTCGTCGCGCCCATGCTCCCTTCCCTTTGTTCTCTCGCGCCGCGCTCCGGGCCGCCCGGCTACGACCGCCGCGGCGTGTGCAGGTAAAAGCCGTCGAGGAGCGGCGTCTTCACCGGATTCTCCCTCGGAACCTGGCAGTCCGGGCACGCCGTCCTCGGCAGCGGCGGGATGCACGTCTTGCACGTCTCGAGGTAATCGAGCCCCATCTCGAGCTCGCGCGCGAGCGACTCCAGCTTCTCGATCGTCTTCTTCGTTTCGGCGAGTTTCTCCTTGAATCGCTTCCGGACGAGCGCGGCGGACTGCGGTCCGAGGTGCCGCTTCTCGAACTCGCGGTCGATCTCGCGGATCTCGGAGAGCGAGTACCCGAGCGTCTGTAGCCCGTCTATCCACCGCACGCGCGAGAGCGCGTCATCCGAAAAGAAGCGGTAGCCGGAATGCGAGCGCTCGAGGGGCCGCACGAGCCCCATCTGCTCGTAGAGATGGATCGCGCGGACACTCTTCCCGGCGAGCGCCGCGAGCTCGCCGATCTTCAACCCTTTCAGAGATTCTGTCCTCATCGAGCCCTCGTCGCCATCAGAACCATGACGCATGCGTCATGGTGCTGATTCTAGGCTTTAGGGCGAGTCGCGTCAAGCCGCGATTTCGCGGAACGGCCAGATTCGTATCTCGCGCGGTTGTAATGTATTACGCTAGAACAAGCGTCGAAGAAGGAACCCGAGGAGGACCAGACCCGCCACAAAAAAGATCCACCGGCCGGCGGGCCCGTACCTCAGGCGCCCGAGAACTCCAGACCGCGCCTCGAGGAGCTCGCCGCAGAAAATGCAGCGGAGATTCTCGTCGGGCGTGGGCTTACCGCACGCGCGGCAGGTCGCGGATCCGGCGGCCACGCGCGCTCCTCGCGGTCAATTCCCGAGGAAGAGACGCACGCCGAGGTCGGTCACCGCGTCGACGACTCCGAAGCGGATGCCGAAGAGGACCGTGGGGACCGCGAGGAGGGCGAGGACGAAGCCGTGCGTGCGCGAGACGGGGACCGGCGCGACGGCCGTTCCCTCTTCGGGGATGTCGAGGTACATCACCTTCACGATCCGCACGTAGTAGTAGAGCGAGACCACGCTGTTGAGGACCCCGATCACCGCGAGCCAGTAGTACTCCTTCGCGATGACGGCCTTGAAGAGGTAGACCTTTCCGATGAAGCCGGCGAAGGGGGGGATCCCGGTGAGCGAGAAGAGGAAGATCGCCATCGAGAGAGCGAGCGCGGGCATCCTCCACCCGAGGCCGCGGTACTCCTCGATCTCCTCGCGCGGCCGGTCGGCCGAGAGCGCGATCACGACGAGGAACGCCCCGAGGTTCATGAGCGCGTAGACGACGAGGTAGAAGAGGACCGCCTTGATTCCCTCGTCCGTCACGAGGACGAGCCCCATGAGCATGTAGCCCGCGTGGGCGATGCTCGAGTACGCGAGCAGGCGCTTCACGTTGCTCTGGCGGAGCGACGCGAGGTTCCCGAGGGTCATCGTGAAGACCGAGGCGATCGCGATGAGGAAGGGCCAATCGATCCCCTCGAGCGCGACGAGCCCGTCCGGAGCTTGCCGCGTCATCGCCGAGAGGAAGAAGCGGAGCGTCGCGGCGAACCCGGCCGCCTTCGGCGCCACCGAGAAGAACGCGGCGATCGGCGTCGAGGCGCCCTCGTAGACGTCCGGGGTCCACATGTGGAAGGGGACGGCCGAGATCTTGTAGGCGAAACCCGCGAACACGAAGATCGTCGGGATGAGGAGCGCCAGCGGCGGGACCGCGCGGCTCGCGAGCGCGTCGCGCACCGCGAAGAGGTCGAGGCTCCCCGAGATCCCGTAGAGGAACGAGAGGCCGAAGATCATCGCGCCCGAGGCCGCGGCGCCGAAGACCGCGTACTTGATCCCCGCCTCGCTGGAGCGCGTGTCCCCCGTGAGGAACCCCGCGAGGATGTACGAAGGAAGGCTCACCATCTCGAGCGCGAGGTAGATCATCACCATGTTGACCGAGCAGGCGAAGAGCATCGCGCCGAGCACGGTGGCGAGGAGCGCGACCACGAACTCGCCCTGGAAGCGCGCCGTGAGCTCCTTGTAGCCCATCGAGATCAACACGACGACGATCGAAGACGCGGCGAGGAAGATCTTGAGGAAGACCGCGAACGGGTCGAGCGCGATCATCCCCGAGAAGAGGAGCGCGGGGCTGGCGCCGATGAGGGGCAGGCTCGCGAGGATGGAGAGCCCGAGACCGGCGAGCGCGATCGCGGCCGTTCCGTTCCGCCTCCTGCCTCGCGTCACGATGTCGAAGAGGAGGGCGACGACGAATGCGAGGGAAACGGCGAGCTCCGGCCCGAAGTAGCGGAGGCTCTCCTGGTTCGAGAGGACGGCTGGCTCCATCGTCCCCCTAGCCCCAGACGACCCGGACGAGCTGATCGACGGACGCGTGGAAGAGTCCGAGGATCGGCACCGGGTAGAAGCCGAGGAGGAGCACGATCAGCGCGAGCGGCGCGAGCGTGAAGATCTCGCGCGGCGTGATCTCGGGAAGCGCCGCGTACTTCTCGTTCAATGGGCCCAGGAACACGCGCTGATACGTCCAGAGCATGTACGCCGCGCCGAGCACGATCCCTGTCGAGCAGAGGACCGTGAGCGTCTGGAACGTCTTGAAGCCGCCGAGGAGGACGAGGAGCTCGCTCACGAATCCCGAGAGCCCGGGGAGGCCGATCGCGGCGAAGAAGGCGAGGCTCGTGAACGCGGCGTACACGGGCATCCGCGCCTGGAGCCCGCCGAAGCCCTCGATGTCGCGGTGATGCGCGCGGTCGTAGATCACGCCGACGAGGAGGAAGAGCATCGCGGTGATCGTCCCGTGGTTGAACATCTGGAAGATCGCGCCGTTCATCCCCTGCGTCGTGCCCGACGCCATGCCGAGCAGGACGAACCCCATGTGGCTGATCGAGGAATACGCGATCAGTTTCTTGAAGTCCTTCTGCGCCATCGCGCAGAGCGCCCCGTAGACGATGTTGATGAGGGCGAGGATCGCGAGGAACGGCGCGAACCAGCGCGACGACTCGGGGAGCATCGGGTACGAGATCCGGAGGAGGCCGTACGTCCCCATCTTGAGGAGGACGCCCGCTAGGATCACGGAGACGGCGGTCGGCGCCTCGACGTGCGCGTCGGGGAGCCAGGTGTGGAACGGGAAGATCGGAACCTTGATCGCGAAGCCGATGAAGAGCGCGATGAACATCACGCGTCCGTACGAGAGGACCTGTCCGAAGAGGGGGATCGTGCCGCCCTCCATCCCCTGCTGCATCATGGTCACCATGTTGAACGAGTGCCCGGCCTTGAAGTAGAAGGCGAGCATCACGAGGAGCATCAGCACGGAGCCGAAAAGCGTGTAGAGGAAGAACTTGATCGCCGCGTAGATCTTGCGTGGGCCGCCCCAGATCCCGATCAGGAAGTACATCGGGAGAAGCATGACCTCCCAGAAGACGTAGAAGAGGAAGAAGTCGAGCGCGCAAAAGACGCCCAACATTCCCGCCTCGAGGAGGAGGAACATCGCGTAGTAGCCCTTCACGCCCTTCTCGATGCCGAAGGACGCGAAGACGCAGAGGAACGAGAGGAGCGCGGTGAGGACCACCATGCTGACCGACAGGCCGTCGATGCCCATGTAGTACTGGATGTTGAACGCCTTGATCCAGTCCTTCTGGACGACGAACTGGAAGGAGTTGGGATCGTTGATCCCGGCGGCGCTCCGGTCGAACTGGAGAAAAACGACGATCGAGAGGACGAGCGGCACGAACGCCGCCGCGGCCGAGACCCATCGGATCAGGTCGGCCCTCTCCTTCGGGAGGAGCAGGAGGACGAGGATCCCGACGACCGGCGTGAACGTGATCAGCGTCAAGACGTCGAACATAGGGCTCTGTTCCTCCCGCTCCTGGGTCCGTCCGCTAGCGGAGGACGATCAAGACCAGCACGAAAACGAGGATCCCGGCGTAAATGCCGATCATGTTGTTCTGGATGACGCCCGTCTGAAGGCGGCGGGCGCGCGTCCCCATGAGGGTGACGATGTCGGCGAGGCCGTTCACCGCTCCGTCGACGAACGTGTTGTCGATCCAGCCGCTGATCACGGACGTGACGCGCGTGAGCAGGGCCGTGAGGTTCACGAGGCCGTCGATGATCAGGAGATCGAAGGCGGCGAGCACGCGCGAGAGCCCGACCGTGCCGCGGATGACCGTCTCGTGGTAGATCTCGTCGACCCAGTACTTGTTGTAGACGAGCGAGTAGAGACCCGGGACGCGCGCGGCGGCGCGGGCGGGGAGTTCGCGCTTCGCGACGTAGAAGCGATGCGCGAGGCCGATGCCCGTGGCCGCGATCGCGACCGACACGGCCATCAGCACGTACTCCAGCGGGTCGTGCGAGTGGCCGGCGCCGGCGGCGTGCTCGGCGGCCTCCTGCTCGCCGACGGCGTGCGCGGGCGCGCCGTGACCGCGCTCCGCGTGCGTCTCCGCCGCGTGCGCGGCGCCCGCGCGCGCGGCTTCCCCCGCCGCCCCACCCCCCAACTCGGCCGAGAGGTCCCAGGATCGGATCGTCGGCCCCAGCGCCTCCGCGGGATCGACGACCGGCGCGAGGAAGTGGTGGAACTGGTTCCCGCCGCCGAGCGCCCCCGGGATGCCGACCCACCCGCCGACGATCGAGAGCCCGGCGAGCATGACGAGCGGCGCCGTCATCGAGCGCGGCGACTCGTGCAGGTGGTGCTTCGTGTGGTCGTCGGCGCGACACTCGTTCCAGAACGTCATGAAGATGAGGCGGAACATGTAGAACGCGGTGAGTCCCGCGCCCGCGGCCCCGACGAGCCAGAGCAGCGGGTGCCCGTGCGGCGACGACCACGCCTTCCAAAGGATCTCGTCCTTCGAGAAGAACCCGGCGAGCGGCGGGATTCCCGCGATCGCGATCGTCGCGACGAGCGTCGTCTTGTACGTGATCGGGAGGTGCTTCGCGAGTCCGCCCATCTTCCGCATGTCTTGCTCGCCGCCCATCGCGTGGATCACGCTCCCCGAGCAGAGGAAGAGGCACGCCTTGAAGAACGCGTGGGTCATGAGATGGAAGATGCCGGCCGCGTAGGCGCCGACGCCCATCCCTAGGAACATGTAGCCGAGCTGCGAGACCGTCGAGTACGCGAGTACGCGCTTGATGTCGTTCTGGAGGAGGCCGATCGTCGCCGCGAACAGCGCGGTCGCGGCGCCCACGACCGCCACGACGGCGAGCGCGGTCGGCGACATCGAGTAGAGGAATCCCATTCGCGCGATCATGTAGACGCCCGCGGTGACCATCGTCGCCGCGTGGATAAGCGCGGACACCGGGGTCGGGCCGGCCATCGCGTCGGGGAGCCAGACGTAGAGCGGGATCTGCGCGGACTTCCCGCAGGCCCCGATGAAGAGCGCGACCGCCGCGACGGTCGCGGCGGAAAGCCCGAAGATCGTCTCCCCGTCGAGGTGGTGGATCGACTGCGCGAGGGCGTAGAAGTTCATCGTGTGGACGCCGGAGCGGCCGAGCACCCACCAGAGCGCGAAGATCCCGATCACGAAGCCGAAATCGCCGATCCGGTTCGTGATGAACGCTTTCATCCCCGCGACCGCCTTGGCGCGATCGGTGAACCAGAACCCGATGAGGAGGTACGAGCAGAGCCCGACCCCCTCCCACCCGACGAACATGAGGAGGAGGTTGTCGCCGAGCACGAGGATGAGCATCGCGCTCGTGAAGAGGTTGAGGTACGAGAAGTAGCGGTGGTACGCGGGGTCGTGCGACATGTAGCCGACCGAATAGATGTGGATGAGGGATCCCACGCCCGTCACGACGAGGATCATCACGACCGAGAGCGAGTCGACGAGGAACGAGACCGCGACGCGCAGGTCGCCGGCCGCGAACCACGTGTACGCGCGGTCGACGAGCACGCGCCCCTCGACGCCGAGGAGGCGGGCGAAGGTGAGAAGCGAAAGCGCGAACGACGCGAGGACGACGCCGCACGCGATCGCCGAGACCGCGGGCCGCCCGAAGCGCGCGACGAGCCGCTTCCCAAAGAGTCCGTTCACGGCCGCCCCCGCCAGCGGCAGGATCACGATCCACTTGATCAGGTCGAACTCGACGAGGCTCACGACGTCTCCCCTGCCGGCCCGCTCAATGCTTCATCCGGACGAGCTCGTCCGCGTTGATCGACTTCAGATTGTGGTAGATGCTGATGATGATCGCGAGCGCGACCGCCGCCTCCGCCGCCGCGAGCACGATGATGAAGATCGCGAAGATCTGGCCGTCGAGCGCCTGCTCGGGCTTCGCCGGCGCGACGAAGTGCGAGAATGCGATGAAGTTGAGGGCCGCCGCGTTCAGCAGGAGCTCGATCCCCATCAGGATCGCGACCGCGTTGCGGCGCGAGGCGATCGCGATTACGCCGAGGCCCGCGAGCGCCGAGCTCACGAAGAGGTAATGGTGGAGGCCGATCACACCGGGATCTCCTTTTTCGCGACCACGACCGCGCCGATCAGGACGACGAGGAGGAGGATCGAGATCACCTCGAACGGCAGGAGGTACCGCGAGAGGAGGAGGTCGCCGATCGGAGCCGAGGTCGGCGCGAAGGAGGGAGACTCGACGGTCTTCCAACGGATCGCCAGCGCGACGCCGAAGAAGAGCAGGAAGAACGTGAGGATCCCGACGAGGACGGCGACCGGGAGGTTGATGAACTTGGTCTCCGCCTTCAGGTCGTAGATCCGCTGGGTGAACATCACGCCGAAGAGGAGGAGGATGAGAATCCCCCCCACGTAGACGAGGAGCTGCGTCATCGCGAGGAAGTCCGCGCCGAGGAGGACGTAGAGCCCCGCCATTCCGCCGAGAGTGAAGAGGAGGGCGAACGCGGCGTGGACGAGGTTTCGCGAGAAGACGACGACGCACGCCGAGGCGAGAATGAGGAACGCGAACAGTCCGAAGGCGACGGGCGCGGGCTGCATCGGCTAGGCGGCCGGCTCCCCCGCCGGCGAGGCCGCGGGGGGCTCCTTCACGGCCGTCGCGGCGGGCGCGGGCGCCGCCGGCGCGGCGGCCGCGGCCGCCGGCGCCGCGTGCGCCGCCTTCTTCTCGGCGGTCTTCCTCGCCGCCACCTCGCCGAGCGCGACCGCCATCTCGCGCCGCCCCGACGTCACGAACCGGAAGTGCAAGTGCTGGATGTTCTCGGTCGCGCCCTCGAACTCTTTCGTGAAGTGAATCGCCCCGGTCGGGCACGGATCCGTGCAGAGCCCGCAGTACATGCACTTGTACATGTTGATGTCGAAGAGGGTCGGCTCCTTCACCTTCGGCGTCGGCTTGCCGTCCGCGGCCTGGATCATGAGCTTCTCGATGCGGACGTCCTCGATCTTGATGCACTGGATCGGGCACGCCTTCTCGCAGAGAAGGCACGAGATGCATGTGTCGAGGTCGACGTAAAGGTGCCCGCGGTAACGGTCGGGTAGCCTGTCCTGCAAGGCCGTCGGCGTCCGGTCCGGATACTGGAACGTCACCGGCGCGCGGAAGAGATACGAGAAGGTGACCGCCAGGCCCTCGAACATCGTCGAGCAGGTCTCCTTGATGTTCCCGACGTAGGAGCCGACCACGCGCCTCTCCTCTACACGAACGGGTTGAGGCTGATGGCGCCGTCCGACGAGCGCAGGTTCATCGCGACCTTGCGGACGAAGAGGGCGAGCACGGCGAGCGCGACGAGGACCATGACCACGCTCACGGCGACGGCGGTGAGCGCGCCCTTCGGGAAGAGGATCATCCACACCGCGGTCCCGACGATGTTGAGGAACGAGAGCGGGACGAGGTACTTCCAGCAGACCTCCATCATCTGGTCGACGCGCAGCCGCGGGAACGTCCAGCGCGCCCAGATCGCGAGGAAGACGCCGAAGGTGGCCTTCGCGACGAACACGAGCAACTCGGCGACCGGGCGGACGGCGGGCGGGATCGCGGGCGGGACCTGCCATCCCCCGAGGAACGCCGCCGCCGACACCGCGCCGATCACGTAGAGGTTCGCCCACTCCGCGAGGAAGAAGAGCGCGAACCGCATCCCGCTGTACTCGGTGTTGTAGCCCGCGACGAGCTCCGACTCGGCCTCCGGGATGTCGAACGGCGTCCGGTTCCCCTCGGCGAGCGCCGCGGTGAAGAAGATGAAGTACGATGCGAAGAGGAACGGATTCTGGAAGACGAGCCACGTGTGCGGCGCCCAGCCCTGCGAGCGGATCACGCCCTGCACGCTCATGGAGCCCGCGAAGAGGACCACCGCGAGGAGCGAGAGCCCGGACGGGATCTCGTAGGAGACGATCTGCGCCGCCGACCGCATGCCGCCGAGGAGCGACCACTTGTTGTTCGAGGCCCACCCCGCCATGATGAGGCCGACCGAGACGAGCGAGGTGATCGCGAGCAAGTAGAAGAGCCCGACGTCGAGATCGGAGATCACGAGGCTCGACCCGAACGGGATCACGACGAACGTCCCGAACATCCCGATGAACACGAGGTAGGGCGCGATGCGAAAGAGCGCCTTGTCCGCCTCCTCGGGGATGAGGTCCTCCTTGAGGATGCACTTGAGGCCGTCCGCGACCCACTGGATGATCCCCTGCGGCCCGACGCGGTTCGGCCCGACGCGCGACTGCATCCGCGCCGCGATCCGCCGCTCGATGAAGCTCGTCACCCCCGCGTACGGCGCGACGAACCCCATGAGGACCACCCCGCAGAAGACGAGCATCCCCGTCGCGTAGACCAGGACTGTGAGGTTCGGGTCTCCGGCCGCGAGGCGCGCGGCGAGGCTGTCGAGAAGGGGCTTCATCGTGGCGGCTCGGGCTCCCGGCTCTTAGCGATCGATCTCGGGGGCGACGACGTCAAGGCTGGCGATGATAGCAATCAGATCCGCGATCATGCAACCGATCGAGATCTCCTCGGTGATCGCCATCGCGCTGAAACTTCCGGTGCGGATCTTGACGCGCGAGGCCTTCGTCGTGCCGTCGCTCACGAGGTAGTACGCCTGCTCGCCGCGTGGGGCCTCGGTGCGGACGAACACGTCGCCCGGCGGGGGCTTCACGTTCTTCACCTTCGCCCGGAAGTCCGGCTGGTCGTGGGGGAACATCGCGATGCATTGGCGGAGGATCTTGCACGACTCCTCCATCTCGCGGACGCGCACGACGAAGCGGTCGTAACAGTCGCCGACGGTGCCGCGCTCGCCGTGCCCGAGCGGCACGTCGAACTTCAACTCGGGATAGATCGAGTACGGCTCGTCGCGCCGCAGGTCCCAATCGACGCCCGAGGCGCGCAGGTTCGGCCCCACGAGGCTGTAGTCGATCGCCATCGCGGCGGGGATCACCGCGACGTCCCTCAGGCGCTCGACGAAGATCTTGTTCCCCGTGATCAGGCGGTTGAACTCGGGGATGATCTTCTCGTACGACTCCACGAAGGCCTGGACCCTCTCGAGCCAGCCCGGCGGCGCGTCGAACGATACGCCGCCGATCCAGATGTAGTTGTAGGTGAGGCGCGCCCCGCAGATCTCCTCGAGGAGGTCGTTGATTCGCTCGCGCTCGCGCAGCGCGTACGGGAACGGAGTCACCGCGCCGATGTCCATCGCCATCGCCCCGACCGCGATCAGGTGGCTCGAGATGCGGTTCAGCTCGCAGACCAGGACCCGCAGGAACTCCGCGCGCCGCGGCACCTCGATCCCCGCGAGCCTCTCGACCGCCATGCAGTAGGCGAGGTTCGAGTTCATCGACGCGACGTAGTCGACGCGGTCCGTGTAGGGGACGAAGCCCTGGTACGTCATCAATTCGCCGATCTTCTCGATCGAGCGGTGGAGGTAGCCGACGTCCGGCTTGCACTCGAGGATCATCTCGCCGTCCGTCTTGAGGATGAAGCGGAGCACGCCGTGCGTGGAGGGATGGTGCGGCCCCATGTTGAGGAGCATCTCCTCGGTCTTCACGAGCCCGCCCTCCGTCCTCGCGACCGAGAGGGTCTCCGTCGTCACGTCTGGCATTCGCCGCCTCCGGGGCCTCGCCCCTAGTCGTACTCGCGCCGGTTGTCGATCCCGGCGTAATGCGTGGGATACACGTAGTCCTTCCTCAGCGGATGGCCGACCCAGTCCTCCGGCAGGAGGATGCGCCGCGGATCCGGGTGCCCCTCGAACTCGATCCCGAAGAGGTCGTACGCCTCGCGCTCGAACCAGCGCGCGCCGCGCCAGATGAGAGCGACGGAGGGAACGCGTGGCTCCGTGCGCGCCAACTCCGCCTTCACGGGGAAGAGGTGCCGGTGTCGGAACGAGAAGAGGTGGTAGACGACGCCGATCCGGTCGCCGAGGTCGACGCCCGAGAGGCAGTCGAGCATCTCCATCGCGGTCCGCGGATCGTCGCGCAGGAAACGCATGACGCCCGGGATCGCGTCGGGGCGCACGACGACGAACGGGTCCTTCACCGCCGGCTCCCATCGCGTGATCGCGTCGCCGTGCGTCTCCGCGAGGAGGCTATGGATCTCTTCCGGTTTCACGCTCGGGGGTCAGGGGCCCGGTGTTACGCCGTCCGAGCCCGTCATCGAACCAGGAACTTCTCTTTCCGGATCTTGTCCTGGATGAAGAGAAGCGATTCGGTCAACGCCTCCGGCCGCGGCGGGCACCCGGGGACGTAGACGTCCACCGGGATCACCTTGTCGATGCCGCGCAGGACCGAGTAGGCGTACGAGAAGAGGCCGCCCGAGTTCGAGCACGATCCCATCGAGATCACGTACTTCGGGTGCGGCATCTGCTCGTAGAGGAGACGGATGCGGGTCGCCATCTTGAGCGTGATCGTCCCCGCGATGATGATGAGGTCGCTCTGGCGCGGCGTCGCGCGCGGCACCGAGCCGAAGCGGTCGAGGTCGGCGCGCGGCCCCCCCGTCTGCATCAATTCGATCGCGCAGCACGCGAGCCCGAACAGGAGATACCAGAGGGAGGACAAGCGGCTCCAGTTGAGGAGCTTGTCGACCGTCGTCGTGAGGACGGTGTCGGGGAGCGACCTATAGAGCGACATGGCCGGCGCCGCCTCCCGCGGGGATTTTCTTCTGCCATTTCAGGTCGCCCTTCGCCCAGACGTACACGAGCCCGAGGAAGAGGATCAGCACGAACACGAGAATCTCCGCGAGGGCGAGCGCGCCACGCCCCGACTCGATCCAACTCCGGAAGACGGCCGCCACCGGGAACATGAAGGCGATCTCGACGTCGAAGATGATGAAGATGAGGGCGATCAGGTAGAAGCGGAAGTTGAACTGGATCCACGCGTTTCCGGTGGGGCGCTCGCCGCATTCGTACGTGATCGCCTTCTCCGGCTCGGGGATGTTGGGCCGGAGGAAGCGGCCGAGGAGGAGCGTCACGAAGATGAAGCCGATCCCCACGCCGATGAAGACGAGAACGTTCGCGAAATCGAACAGCACGTGAGCTCCCGCGAATCGGATAAGCCGTGATGCCTCAAGCGGATGAGGCGCGTCCGAACGAATCGCGGTTATCTTACATACGGTCCGCGGATGCGTCAACGGGGAAGTTCTCGGGCGTGCTCCCGCGACCGCGCGATCGCGGATTGACCCTCGGAACGCGGGTCTGCTAGCATTCGCGTCCCGCTCCCAGGAGGCGCATGTCCCCAGCCCGCACGAAATCCCGAGCCGCGACACGCCGGCGAGCCTCGTTCCCGGAGACCGAGGTCCCCGATGTCGTCCTCGCGGCGGGCGCCCCGCTGGACTCGGCGTGCGACCTTGCCGTCATCGCGCTCTGCGATGGAAAAGTTTTCTCCGCGGACGCGGAGGTCTTCGACCGGAAGTCCGGAGGGCTCCTCCACGCGCTCCGCGCGGACGACGGCTTCCGCGCCGAGCGGTTCGAGACGGCGCTGGTGTATCTCGGGCCCGACGCGCCGGTGCGCCGGGCGCTCGTGATCGGGCTCGGGAAGCGCGAGGAGGTCACGCTCGAGACCGTGCGGCGCGCCGCGGGCGTCGCGGCGCGGCGGGCGCGCGAGGCGGGCGCCGCGCGCGTCGAGACGACGCTCCTTGGGCGCGAGGAGCTCGCCGCCGCGGGCGCGGCGTCGATCGCGGAGGTCTGTCAGGCGGTCGTCGAGGGGTTCCTTCTCGGCGCGTACCGCTTCGCGGGTCTCCGGAGCGCGCCGCCGAAGCGCGCACGCCGCGTCGAGTCGCTCACGGTCGTCGCGCCGCGCGGCGCGGGGAGGCCCGCGCTCCAGGCCGCCGTCGCGCGCGCCCGCGCGGGCGCGGCCGGCGTCTACCTCGCGCGCGACCTCGCGCACCTCCCGCCGAACGAGTTGACGCCGCAGGTCCTCGCGGAGCGGGCGCGCCGCCTCGAGAAGCCGCCGCAGATCCGCGTCACCGTGATGGACGAGGCGGCGATCCAGAGCGCCGGGATGGGGGCGCTCCTCGCCGTCGCGCGTGGCTCCGTCGAGCCGCCGCGCTTCATCATCCTGCAATACTCGTCCGGGCGGAAGCGCGCGGCGCGCCTCGCGCTCGTCGGGAAGGGACTCACGTTCGACTCGGGCGGGCTCTCGCTCAAGCCGGCGCAGCGCATGGAGGAGATGAAGTACGACATGTGCGGCGCCGCCGCCGTGCTCGGAGTGTTCCGCGCGGTCGCGGAGATCGGCGCGCCGGTCGACCTCGTCGGCGTGATCCCCTCGACGGAGAACTTGCCCAGCGGGAGCGCGGTCCGCCCCGGCGACGTCATCCCCTCGTACTCGGGGAAGACGATCGAGGTGCTCAACACGGACGCCGAGGGCCGGCTCGTCCTCGCGGACGCCCTCTCGTTCACGGAGCGGACCCACGAGCCAGACGCGATCATTGACCTCGCGACGCTCACGGGCGCGATCGCGATCGCGCTCGGCCAGCACGCGAGCGGGCTCTTCTCGGACAACGACGCGCTCGCGGCGCGCGTCGAGGAGGCCGGCGCGGCGACCGGCGAGCGCGCGTGGCGCCTCCCGATGTGGAGCGACTACTTCGATCACGTGAAGAGCGACATCGCCGACGTGAAGAACATCGCGAACGGGGGCGCCGGCGCCGGGGCGACGATCGGCGCGGTCTTCCTGCGGCGCTTCATCGAGAGGACGCCGTGGGCGCACCTCGACATCGCCGGCATCGCGTGGGGCGACAAGGACCGCCACTACAGCCCGCGCGGGCCCTCCGGCTACGGCGTGCGGCTCCTCCTCCACGTCATCAGGAATTGGAAGCCGCTCTCCGCGAGGAAGGGCCGCGCTTCGTGAGCGAAGCAAAGCCGGACGGAAACACCTTCCAGGTCGTCATCCTCGGAACCGGTCCCGCGGGCCTCACCGCGGCGCTCTACGCGGCGCGCGCGAACCTCGCGCCGCTCGTCTTCGACGGGTCGCAGCCGGGCGGGCAACTCACGATCACGACCGACGTCGAGAACTACCCCGGATTCCCGGACGGCATCATGGGGCCGGAGCTCATGGATCTCTTCCGACGGCAGGCGCAGCGCTTCGGTGCGGAGGTCGTGTTCGACACGGTGACGGCGGTCGATCTGTCGAAGCGGCCCTTCAAGGTGACCGCGCACAAGCGCGAGGTCCTCGCCGAGACGCTCATCCTCGCGTGCGGCGCCTCGGCGAAGCTCCTGAACATCGAGTCGGAGCGCGTCCTCATGGGCCACGGCGTCTCCGCGTGCGCCACGTGCGACGGCTTCTTCTTCCGCGGGAAGGAGGTCGTCGTCGTCGGGGGCGGCGACACCGCGATCGAGGAGGCGACGTTCCTCACGCGCTACGCGACGAAGGTGACGCTCGTGCACCGGCGCGACGCGCTGCGCGCCTCGAAGATCATGCAGGACCGCGCGCGGAAAAATCCGAAAATTGCCTTCGTGTGGAACGCGGTCGTGGAGGAGGTCCTCGGCGTCGAGGAGCAGAAGGTGCGCGGGGTCGTGCTCAAGGACGTGAAGACCGGAAAGCGGACCGAGTTGAAGACGGACGGCGTCTTCATCGCGATCGGGCACCAGCCGAACTCCGACCTCTTCAAGGGCCAGCTCGACATGGACGCGCGCGGTTACCTCATGACGCAGCCGGGCCGCGCGGCGACGAAGGTGCCGGGGGTGTTCGTCTCGGGCGACCTCGCGGACGCGTACTATCGCCAGGCCGTGACGGCGGCGGGGACCGGCTGCATGGCGGCGATGGAGGCGGAGCGGTTCCTTGAGGCGCAGGAGTAGGCCGGCGGCGATCGTCGCGATCGGCGCGCTCGCGCTCGCGTCGTGCGGCCGCACGCCCGCCCCATCGGTCGAGGATCCCACGAAGACTCGAAGCGAAGTGCGGGCGCTCTACGTGCGCGAGGCGGAGGCCCCGGCCGCCGTGAAGGCGGGCGGCGCGGTCGAGGTCCTCGTGCGCGGCGACCTTCCGAACCCAGGCTGGAAATTCCTACGGTGGGAGATCCGCGAGACCGAGGGCGGCGCGCGCCGCACGTGGATCGTGACGCCGCTCATCGTGAACACGCTTGGCCCGGGCGAGATGGTCGCGCAGGTCGTCGTGCCGTTCGAGGGCGTCGCGCGGTTCGACGCGCCCGCGGCGCCGGGGCGAATCGCGGTCGACGTACGGGGCTTCGCGCCCGAGGAGACTCTCCGGCGCGAGGTCGAGGTCGTCCCCGCGTCCACGTTCCTCGTGATGACGGTGAGCGGCGGGTTCGCGGGGATCTCCGACCGCGTCGCAGTGACGGAGGATGGATCGATCACTGCGTCGCGTTCGCTCGACGGGGCGAGCGCCGCCGGTCGCCTCACGACCGACGAGATGGCCGCGCTGCAGGCTGCGAGAGATGCGGCGGGCCTACCCAGCCTCAAGCCTCATTACCTTTACATCTTCGCCGCCGACCTCTTCCTCTACGAGATCATCGATCTCGCCGGCACGAAGCCGATCCAGGTCATCGCCCACGAGCTAGCGATGCCGGCGTCGCTCGCGTCCCTCGTCCACCTGCTCAAGGAGAAGGCGGACGCGCTCCTCGGCCCGACCGGGCCGCGCTGAACCCGCCGGACTCTCGCCGCGAATCGACTCGGCGATCTAGACCCTCAGCACGATCTTCCCGAAGAGCGCGCGCGAGGCGACCTTCTCATGCGCCGCGCGCGCCTCCGCGAGCGGGAACACGGTATCGACCACCGGCCGCACGTCGCCCCGCTCGAGTAGCGCGAGGACGTCGAGCAGTTCGCGCCGCGACCCCACGTAGGACCCGAGGAGAGAGAGCTGCTTCGCGAAGAGGTGGCGGATGTCGATCGCGACCTGCGGGCCGCTCGTCGCGCCGCACGTGACGAGCCGCCCGCGGCGGGCTAGCGACGCGAGGCTCCCGAGCCACGTCTCCGCGCCGGTGTGCTCGACGACGACGTCCACGCCCTCGCCGCCCGCCAGCCGCCGCGCCTCCTTGTGCCATCCCTCGCCCGTGTAGAGGACGCCCGCGTCCGCGCCGAGCGCCTTCGCCTTCTCCAACTTCGCCTCGCTCCCCGCGGTCGCGATGACGCGCCCCCCCGCGCGCTTGGCGATCTGGATCGCGGCGATGCCGACGCCGCTCCCCGCCGCGTGCACGAGGACCGTCTCGCCCGCGCGGAGCCGCGCGCGCCCGACGAGCATGTGCCACGCGGTGAGGAAGACGAGCGGCGCCGACGCCCACTCCTCGGGGGACCAGCGGTCGCTCACTTGGACCACGCTCGCGGCGGGAACGCGGACGCGCTCCGCGTAGCCGCCCTGCCGCTGGTAGCCGAGCATCGCGTAGCGGAGGCACGCGCTCTCGTCTCCGGCATCGCACGCGGCGCACCTGCCGCAGCCGGCGCCGGGCGCGACGATCACGCGGTCGCCGACCGCGAGGGGCCCGAGCGCGCCGACCGACGCGGTTCCGCTCCGCGCCGCGCGCGCCGCCATCGCTCCCTCCCCGATCGAATCGACCTCGCCCGTGACGTCGCACCCGAGAATGTGTGGGAAGTCGATCGCGACGCCCGGGATCCCGCGGCGGATCTGCGTGTCGAGGTTGTTGATCCCGCACGCGCGGACGCGAACGAGCACCTCGTCGGGCGCCGGCGTCGGGTCCGGGAACTCCTCGTGGCGGAGGACCTCGGGACCGCCGTGCGCGTGGAGGATGACCGCTCTCACCGCGACGCCTCCTCGCCATCCGGTCCGGCGGCCGCGCCGATCGCGACGGAGATCTCGTGCAACTCCTCCTCCGTATCGGGCGGGAACACGAGGTTGAGGATGAGCGCGGCCATCGTCCCCACGATGAGCGGCGAGCCGAGGAACGGACGCCACCCCTCGGCCACGCCGGCGAGCGCCCCCGGCACCTCCTCGACGCCGACGCCGAGCCCGCACGCGACCGCGAGGATGAGCATCGTCCGCCCCGAGAACCCGCCCTGCGCGACGATCCGCACGCCCGCCATCGCGACGAGCCCGAAGAGGACGACCGTCGCGCCGCCGAGCACAGCGGGCGGCATCACCGCGACGAGCGCGCCCAACTTCGGCAGGAGTCCGAGCGCCATGAGGATCGCCGCCGTCGCGTAGCCCACGACGCGGCTCGCGACGCCGGTCAGTTGGATCACGCCGTTGTTCTGCGCGAACGTCGTGTTCGGGAGCGAGTTGAAGACCGCGGCGAGGATCGAGTTGAGCCCGTCGGCGAGGACGCCGCCGCGCACGCGCCGCATGTAGACCGGCCCCGTAACCGGCTCGCCCGACACCTGCGAGGTCGCCGTGATGTCGCCGACCGACTCGAGCGTCGTGATGAGGTAGCCGAACGCGAAGGGCGCGAGGAAGCGGAGGTCGAACGAGAGCCCGTAGTGGAACGGCGTCGGGAAGAGGAGCCAGTCGGCCTCGCGCACGGGGCGGAAATCGACGGCGCCGAGGAGCGCGGCGACCGCGTAGCCCGCGAGGAGCCCGAACGTGACGGCGCCGACGCGCGCGATCCCGCGGCCGAAGCGGTTGAAGAGGATGATCACGACGATCACGAGGAGGCCGAGACCGAGGTTGCGCGCGCTCCCGAAGTCCTTCGCGCCGAAGCCGCCCGCGAAGTTCGTCATGCCGACGTGGATCAGCGAGAACCCAATCATCATGACCGACGTGCCGGTGACGACCGGCGCGAAGAGGCGGCGCGCGAAGCCCAGGCAGAAGGAGAGGATGATCTCGACCGGCGCCGCGAGGATGCTCATGCCGAGCATGAGCGGGATCCCGCCGACCGCGCCGGCGGCCTGCGCGGGGCCGAGGAACGTGAACGACGTCCCTTGCACGGAGAGGAGCCCGGTCCCGACGGGGCCGACCCGCATCACCTGCGTGACCGTCGAGATGCCGGACGCGAAGAGCGCCATGCTGACGAAGAAGGAGGTTTGCTCTGGAGGAAAGCCGAGGCCCGCCGCGATGATGAGGGGCGGCGTGATGATCCCGACGAACATCGCGAGCGTGTGCTGGAACCCGATGAAGAATGTCTGGAGTGCCGGCGGGCGCGATTCGAGCGGGTAGAGGATGCCGTAGCGCGGGGGCGGCGAGGGCACGGGTCGATTCTAGCGCGCCGCGCGCGATCGACAAGCGCGAATCACGGCGGCGCCCCGGCCGCGCCTCGAAGGCGCCAAACGAAGAGCAGGTCGTCCTCGTAGAACGGATCGCCGTAGCGCGTGCGCCTCTCTCCCGCCACGCGCTCCGCGAGCCGCGCGAGCCCCTCGCGATCCGGGAAGAATCGGTCGTGGTGCTGCATGAGCCCCGCGTCCGAGCGTCCGCGGAGCGCGAGCCACGCTTTCCTGTACACGAAGTGCCAGTACGCCGTGCCCTCAGTGGAGACGTTTTTGTGTACGACGAGGTAGGTCGCGCGCGACCGCTCGACCGAGAGCGGGTCGCGAAGGTCGACGTTCGGACCGCCCCGAAGCGGGCCAGGCGTGTCGTCCATCCACCCCACCAGGGTCTCCTTCCCGTGCCGAAGGAAGTAGTTCCGGTAGAGGAGCGCGGAGCGGAAGAGGCGCGGCGGGAACTCGATGACGCGGACCGAATCCGGTTCGCTCGCGAGGTCCTCGTAGAAGCGCGGCGTCGCGGGGTTCGGCGCGTCGAACGCGGGAAGTCGCCGGAGGCTGAGGTACGTATTTCCGAACGGCCCCTCGGTCGGACGGAACGGAGAGCGAGGGCCCGTCACGTGCAGCGCCGCGACGAGGGCGACGCCTAGCGCGAGGGCGGCGCCGCGTGCGGCGCGCCGAGCGCGGAGGACACGCTCGACGGCTGCGACGACGAGCCACGCGAGGAGCATCAGGACGAACGGGAGCGAGATGAGGAGATAGCGAGCGTACGCGTACTCCATTCCGGGCGGGCGCGACGCGAGAACGAGAACGAGCGGCCCGACGACCGCCGCGCCGATCCAGATCGCGCTCTCGCGGCGCGCGCGCCAGAGCGCCGCGAGGCCGACCGGGATCGCGACGAGCCACGCGAGCGCGACGTCGCGATCGCCCGCGAGGAGCGTCGCCGTCCCGAGCAGGCCGGCTGGCGGGGCTGTCTCGTCCGCCGACACGCGAGAGAGATACTCGCGCACCAGGCCGAGGATCGGGACGTAGAGGGCCGCGCAGATCAGGGCCGCGGCGCCGAAGATCGCGAGCGGGACGCCGTGGGGCCGCGGGCGCGGCGACGCGGCGCGCGCGCCGCCGCGCGCGACGACGAGGCTCGCGACCGCGACGGCGGCCACGAATCCCGCGGTCGTGAGGTGCGTGTACGGAAGGAGCGCCGCGAGAAGGGCCGCCGCGCTCGCCCCTGCCGGCGCACGCTCCCGCGCGGCGAGCGCGCGGCGCAGCGCCCCGACCAACAGAAGGCCCAGGAGCACGACGAGCGCATAGGACCGAGCGAACCGCGAGTAGAAGATGTGGATCGGGCTCGCCGCGAGCGCGAGCGTCGCGAGGAGCGCGGGCGCCGTTCCGACGAGGCCGCGCGCCACGAGATAGCAGAGGGGGAGCGCCGCGATCCCCGGAACGAGCGCCGGCAGGCGGAACGAGACGATCGTCGGACCGAAGATCTCGACGCAGGCCTTCTGCAAGAATGGAAGAACGACGTGCGACCCGAACGAGTCGAACTCGCGGACGATCGCGCCGTAGTTTTGCGCGAGCGCGGGGAGCGTGTGGTGCTCGTCGCCGTAGATTAGCGCTCGCGAGAGCCCCTCGATGCGCCAATAGCACCCGAGGGCGAGCCCGAGGGCGAGCAGGATCCGTTCAGGACGACGCATCATGAAGGGTTCGGATCATAGCAGATGTGATATCGTCGCGCCGATGGGCGCGACGCTCCTCATCAAGAACCTCGACGCGATCGGCTTGTTCGAGGACGGGCGGCGCGAGATCCGCCCCGGATGGATCGCGATCGAGGGGCCGGCGATCCGCGCGCTCGGGCCAGGGGAGCCGCCGCCCGAGCACGCGCGCGCTGAAGAGACGATCGACGGGAGCGGCCTCGTCGCGATCCCCGGCCTCGTCAACACGCACCACCACCTCTACCAGACGCTCACGCGCGCGTGGCTCCCCGCGGCGAACTGCTCGCTCTTCCCGTGGCTCGAGGCGCTCTACCCGGTGTGGGCGCGGCTCGACGACGAGGCGGTCCGCCTCGGCGCGCTCGTCGGGATGGCCGAGCTCATGCTCTCCGGGTGCACCACGGCCGCCGACCACCACTACGTCTTCCCGGAGCGCGCGAAGGGCGGGCTCGAGGCGGAAGTCGCGGCGGCGCGCGAGATCGGGATCCGCCTCCACGCGACGCGCGGCTCGATGTCGCTCTCGAAGAAGGACAGCGGGCTCCCGCCGGAGGCGGTCGTCGAGACACACGACGAGATCCTCGCGGCGTCCGAGCGCGCGGTGGGCGCGCACCACGACGCGGCCCGTTTCTCGATGTGCCGCGTCGGCCTCGCGCCGTGCTCGCCGTTCTCGGTCACGCCGGCGCTCATGCGCGACACGGCGGCGCTGGCCGCGCGCCTCGGCGTCACGCTCCACACACACCTCGCCGAGAACGCGCAGGACGTCGCGTACTCGCTCGCGCAGTACGGGAAGCGGCCGGTCGCGTACCTCGAGGAGATGGGCTGGCTCGACGCGCGCGCGTGGCTCGCGCACGGCATCCACTTCGACGACGCCGAGGTCGCGCGCCTCGGGCGCGCGCGCGTGGGCGTCGCGCACTGCCCCTCGTCGAACATGCGGCTCGGCTCGGGGATCGCGCGCGTGCAGGCGCTCCGCGCGGCCGGCTCCCCCGTCGGGATCGGCGTCGACGGGAGCGCCTCGAACGATTCGTCGAACCTGATCCAGGAGTGCCGGCAGGCGCTCCTCCTCACGCGCGTCGCGCACGGCGCCGAGGCGATCACGGTCGAGGAGGTGTTCCGGATGGCGACGGTCGAGGGAGCGGCCTGCCTCGGCCGCGACGACATCGGGCGCCTCGTGCCCGGTTACGCGGCAGATATCGCACTCTTCGCGCTCGACGGCGTCGAGCACGCGGGGTGCCACGATCCGCTCGCCGCGCTCCTCCTCGCGACGACGACGCGCGTCCACACGCTCGTCGTGAACGGGCGCGTGCGCGTGCGCCGCGGGGCGTTCGTGGAGTTCGACCTCGCGCGCGTCGTCGCCGCGCACCGCGCGGCGGCGCGGCGCCTCGTCGCGGCCTGACGCGCGCCGCTCCCCGGGGGCCCCCCGGGCGCCGCCCCGGCGCCCCCCGGGGCCCTTGGGCGCCCCCACGCTTCACCTCGCGCGCATCCCGGCCGATAAGCGGGAGAACGGCCATGGTGCGCCCTCTCTCCATACTCACGCTCGCGGCGTGCTGCCTCGTGGCGTCCGTCGTCGCCACGGAAGCCGCCGCCAAGTCGAGCTCCTCGAAGTCGCGGCCGGCGCCCCGCACTCACCCCCTCATCGCCATCGTGTGCTACCACGACATCTCGAGCGCGCCGGACGCCCCGATGTACTCGGTCCCCGCCGAGTCGCTCAGCGCGCACATCCGCAGATCGAAACTGAACGGATGGAAGTTCCTGCCGCTCTCGATCGTCCTCGCTCGGAAGGACCGGCCCGAGAAACTCCCGCCGAAAGTGATGGTGCTCACCTTCGACGACGGCTACCGGAGTTTCCTCGACCAGGCACTCCCGATCCTCCAGAGGGAGAAGATCAAGCCGACCATTTCCATCATCTCGTCGTTCGTCGACAGCCCGCCCGAGAGCCTGCCGCCTCTCCTCACGTGGGACGAGATCCGCCAGCTCGACCGCGACGGCCTCGTCGAAATCGCATCGCACACGCACGACCTCCATCGCTACGTGAGCGCGAACCCGCACCGGGACACCGCCCCCTCGACGACGACGCGGCGCTACATCGCGGAAGAGGGACGCTACGAGTCGCGCGACGAGTACGAGTCGCGCCTCGGCGCGGATCTCCGCGCGTCGCGGAGCCGCCTCCGCGAGATGCTCGACCACGAGGTGAAGGTCCTCGCGTGGCCCTACGGCGAGTTCAACGCGCGGGCGCGGGAGATCGCGGCCGCGGAAGGCTTCACGACGACGCTCGGCCTGGAGGGCGTACCGGTCGACGCGACGTCGCTCGCGTCGAACCATCTCCCCCGCGTCATGGCGTACCGCGATGCGCCCGTCGGCGCGAGCAGTCTCGTGTGGCTCCTGCCGACGCCGCGCGCGGTGCGCGCCGCGCAAGTCGACGTGGACGACCTGTACGATCCCGATCCCGACATCCTGCGCGCGAACGTCGACCTCGCCCTCTCGCGGATGCGCCTGATCGGGGCGACGCACGTTTTCCTCCAGGGGCTCGCCGATCCGGTCCACGACGGCTTCCTCCGCGAGGCGTACTTCATGAACCACCACGTGCCGGTCCGCGCGGACGTGTGGTCGATGGTGGCGCACCGCATCGCGCGCGAGGGGATGAAGCCGTGGATCCGCGTGCCGTCGCTCAATCTCTCGTGGGAGTGGGAGCGGCATCCGGAGTGGCGCGTCCCGTTCCGCGTCGATCCGGCGGGCGGGCAGCCCGCGCCGTGGTACTACCGCGTGTCGCCCGACATCGCCGAGGCGCGCGCCGCCGCCGTCGACTTCTACACCGATCTCGCCGTCTACCTGCCGGTCAGCGGCGTCCTCTTCGACGACGACGCGTACCTGCGCGCCGATGAAGCGCTCGTCGGGAGCGGGTCGCGCGACCCCGCGACGAAGGGGAAGGCGATCCGCGCGTACCTCGACGAGATCAAGGCGGCGGTCCGCGCGTGGCGCCCGCACTGCCGCTTCGGTCGCGTCCTGTTCGCCGCGGTCGCCGAGAGCGCGGGCGCGCACCCGGATTTCGCGCAGGACCTCTCCGAGACGCGGCGCGAGGACGACCTCGCGGTGATCGCTGTGACGGCGCGCGATTCGGCCACGCTCGCCGATCCTGAGGGGCGGGCGGAGGAACTGGCGCGGCGCGCGCTCACCCGCACGGACGGCGCTTCCAAGAGCGCGGGGAAGAGCGCGGGGAAGGGCGGCGGGAAAAGCGGAGCCAAGAGCGGCGGCGCGAGCGGCGGCGCGCCCTCCCCCGCGCCGCTTCTCTTCCGCGTCGAGGCGTACGACCCGGCGCGCGAGGAGTGGCTACCGACGAAGACGCTCGAGTCGCTCGTCCTCGGCCTCCAGAAGGGGGGCGCGCTCCACCTCGGCCTCTCCCCCGTCACGCCGGGCGGAGGCGAACTCCCCGCGAATCTCCTGCGGCCACGGAGCGCCCCGGTCGATTCCGCGGCCACGCTCTCGCTCTCCCGATAGCGGACTACGGCGGCCCTTCCGACTGCTCGGCGAGCGCGCGCTCGTGCGCGCCGAGCGCCTCCTTCCCGAAGCAGACCAGGAGGACCTTCTCGATCGAGGGCTCGCGCTCGAGAAACGCGCGGACCTCGCGGACCGCGATCCGCGCCGCGCGCTCGAGCGGGAAGCGATACGCGCCCGTGCTGATCGACGGGAACGCGATCGAGCGGAGGCCGCGCTCGCGGGCGAGCCCGAGGCTCGCGCGGTAGCACGACGCGAGGAGCGCGTCCTCGCCGCGCCGGCCGTCGCGCCACACCGGGCCGACAGTGTGGATCACCCAGCGCGCGCGCAGCCGGTAGCCCTTCGTGATCCGCGCCTCGCCGGTCGGGCATCCGCCGAGCGTCCGGCACTCCGCGAGGAGCTCCGGCCCCGCGGCGCGATGGATCGCGCCGTCCACGCCGCCGCCGCCGAGGAGCGTCGTGTTCGCCGCGTTCACGATCGCGTCGACCTCTTGCTGCGTGATGTCGCCCTCGACGACTTCGATGCGTCCGCGCATGGCACCTCTTCCGGAACCCCCTGGTCGCGCCGCTCGCCCGAATGATAGAATGACCACTCGCTCTCGGTGAAGGGCCCTTCGGACGGGCTCCCCCGCGAGCCGGGAGGCCGCATGCTCCGAGGCGTCAAGGATTACGTGAGGGCCGCGTCGCTCGAGGACGCCGTGCGCGTGCTCGCCGAGCGGAACGGCTCGGTCGATCTCCTCGCCGGCGGCACCGACCTCCTCCTCGTCGATCACGGCTACGACACGCTCCTCGACATCTCGCGGCTCGACCTCGCGTACGTGCGCGAGGAGGGCGATTGGCTGCGGATCGGCGCGACGACGTCGATCGAAACGATCATGCGCTCGCCGGTCGTGCGCGCGTACGCGGACGGGATCCTGTGCGAGTCGTGCCGCATCTTCGGGACGCTCCAGATCCGCAACATGGCGACGATCGGCGGGAACGTCGCGAACGCGATGCCGGCCGCGGACCCGCCTTCGGCGCTCCTCGCGCTCGACGCGGAGGTCGTCTTGGTCGCGGCGGGCGGCGCCGAACGAGTGGTGCCGCTAGACCGGTTCTACACGGGACCGCGGAAGACTGTGAGAAAGCCGGCGGAGTTGATCCGCGAGATCCGCATCCCGCGCGCGATGCGCGCGTGGCGCGGGCGCTGGCTCAAGGTCGGGCGCGTCTTCCGCGACATCGCGCTGGTGAACTGCGGGGTGACGGTGAGGATGGATGGCGGGGGCGGAGCGGGCGGCGGGGGCGGGACGGGCGGCGGTCGCAAGGTCGAGGACGCGCGGATCGCGCTCTGCGCGGTCGCCCCCACCGCGATCCGCGTCCGCGAGGCGGAGGAGATCCTGCGCGGCGAGGAGCCGACGCCCGCGCTCCTCGCCGACGTCGTGATGGCGGTGGAGCGCGGCGTCCACCCGATCAGCGACCACCGCGCGAGCGAGGCGTATCGCCGCCACGTGAGCGGCGTCCTCGCGCGGCGCGCCCTCGCGGACACCTGCGGGATCAGGGAGGGCTGAGGATGCGTGCCCGACCGCCGACCGCAGGCAACGAGGTGGCCTGATGCCCACGATCCGCGTCACCGTGAACGGCGAGAAGAAATTGTTCGACGTCGCGCTGCACGATCTCCTACTCGACGTCCTCCGCCGCGAAGGCTACTGGAGCGTGAAACGCGTGTGCGAGACGGGCGACTGCGGCGCGTGCGCCGCGATGCTCGACGGCAAGGTGATCGACACCTGCCTCACGCTCGCGATGCAAGCGGAGGGGCGCGAGATTCTCACGTGTGAAGGCCTCGATCGCGGCGGCCACCTCGACCCCGTGCAGGAGGAGTTCCTGACGAAGGGCGCGATCCAGTGCGGCTTCTGCACGCCGGGGATGATCCTCACCGCGAAGGCGCTCCTCGACGAGCACCCCGACGCGACGCTCGACGACATCCGCGAGACGATGACCCTCTGCCGCTGCACCGGCTACACGAAGCCGGTCGAGGCAGTGCTCGCGGCGCAGAAGAGACTGCGGGGAGCCCGTGCGGCGGGCACCGCGAAGCGCTAGGATAGACTCCATGAATCCCAAGCACACCCTGCCAGAGACCGAACGCAAACAGCGGGCGGCGATCAAGAAGGCGATCGAGACGACGGACGATCGGGGCGCGGGCCGCGAGGGTGGGCGCGGCGCGGCCGGCCGGCCCGGCGCCGGCGAGCCCCAGTGGATCACCGTCGGCGCGCGCGTCGTCAAGGTCGACGGCGTGAAGTTGGCGAAGGGACGCGGCACGTTCACGGACGACGTCGCGATCCCGGGCATCCTCTTCGGCAAGATCGTGACGAGCCCGCACGCGCACGCGCGGATCAAGTCGATCGACACGACGCGGGCGCGCGCGGTGCCGGGCGTGCGCGCCGTCCTCACGCACAAGGACGTCCTGCGCGTGCCGCACACGACCGCCGGACAGTCGTACCCCGAGCCCTCGCCGTACGACGCGTACCTCCTCGACTCGAAGGTGCGCTACGTGGGCGACCGCGTCGCGCTGATCGCGGCCGACACGCGGCTCGCCGCCGAGGAGGCGGCCGCGGCGCTGCTCAAGTCGATCGAGTGGGAAGTGCTGCCGGCGGTCTTCGATGCCGAGGACGCGTTCAAGGTCGGCGCGCCGGTCATCCACGACGAGCCCGACTCGAAGGGGATCAAGGACGCCGCGCGGAACCTCCAATCGACGATCGATTTCGCGACGGGCGACGTCGAGGCGGCGCTCGCGGCGGCCGACCTCGTGATCGATCGCACGTACAAGGTCGGCCCCGTGCAGCACGCGAACCTCGAGGTGCACGCCTCGATCGCCTACCTCGACGAGGACGAGCGGCTCTTCGTGCGCACCTCGACGCAGGTGCCGTACCACACGCGGCGGATCATCGCGCCGGAACTCGGGCTGGCGGTGTCGCAGGTGCGCGTCGTGAAGCCGCGGATCGGCGGCGGCTTCGGCAACAAGCAGGAGATGCTCCTCGAGGACGCGGCGGGGGCGCTCGCGCTCGCGACGCGCCGACCCGTGAAGATCGAGAACAGCCGCGAGGAGGAGTTCCGCTCGAGCCGCACGCGGCACGCCATGCGGATCCGCGTGCGCCTCGGCCTCACGAAGGCGGGCGACATCGCCGCGATCGACATGCAGGTGCTGTCGTCGACCGGCGCGTACGGCACGCACGGCTTCACGGTAACCGGCTGCACCGGCTCGAAGGTGCTGCCGCTCTACCGCGCGAAGGCGATGCGCTTCCACGCGGACATCGTCTACACCAACCTGCCGGTCGCGGGCGCGTTCCGCGGCTACGGCGCGCCGCAGGGGTTCTACGCGGTCGAGTCGGCGGTGGACGAGGCGGCGCACGCGCTCGGCATGGACCCGCTCGAATTGCGGCGGCGGAACGTGATCCGCGAGGGCGAGATGGACCCCGTCTCGGTCGCGCTCGGCGAGGGCGGGCACGGCTTTCCGCGGCGCATGAACTCGTACGGCCTCGTGAAGTGCATCGACGAGGGCGCGAAGGCGATCGAGTGGGAGCGGAGGAACAAGGTGCCGGGCCAGGCGGCGAGCGCGGGCGGCGCGACCGCTGGCGGCGACGGCAAGAAGACCGCGGCCGCCGACCCGCCCCACATCAGGCGCGGCATCGGCATGGCGCTCGCGATGCAAGGGAGCGGCATCGCCGGCGTCGACTGGGGCTCGGCGAGCGTCAAGATCAACGAGGACGGCTCGTGGAACGTGACGAGCGGCGCGACCGACATCGGCACCGGCGCCGACACCGTGCTCGCGCAGATCGCCGCCGAAACCCTCGGCGTCTCGCTCGACAAGATCATCATCTACACGGCCGACACCGACCTCACGCCGTTCGACGTCGGCGCCTACGCGTCGTCGATTACGTACGTCTCGGGGGGCGCGGTGAAGAAGTCGTGCGAGGCGGCGCGCGAGCAAGTGCTCGCGGTCGCCGGGCGGATGCTCAAGGCCGACCCGACGACGCTCGTCGCGCGCGACAACCGCGTGACCGCGCCCGACGGCCGCTCGGTCACCATGACCCAGGTCGCGCTCCACTCGATGTACGCGGAGAAGTTCCAGATCATCGGCAGCGGCTCGCACTGCTCGCCCGACTCGCCGCCGCCGTTCGCGGCCGGGTTCGCGGACGTCGCGGTGGACGTCGAGACCGGCGAGGTGCGCCTCGTCCGCTACGTCGCGGCCGTCGACTGCGGGACGCCGATCAACCCGATGCAGGCCGAGGGGCAGGCCGAGGGCGCCACCGCAATGGGCGTCGGCTACGCCCTCTGCGAGCAGATGCTCTTCGACGCGAAGGGGCGCATGCTCAACCCTTCTTTCCTCGATTACAAGATCCCCTCGCCCGAGGACATCCCCGACATCAAGGCGATCCTCGTCGACACCTACGAGCCGACCGGCCCGTACGGCGCGAAGGCGGTCGCCGAGGTCCCGATCAACCCGCCCGCCCCCGCGATCGCGAACGCCGTCTTCAACGCGATCGGCGTCCGCATCCCGACGATTCCGATCACGGCGGAGAGGGTGCTGAAGGCGCTAGGGAAGAATTTATGAGGGGCCAACCGAGTCAAGGTCATTCGCGTAGGCGTTTCATTGCGATACGTTTTTCCTGCCGCCACTCACGTAGTCAAGGAAAGGCCGGCACTGTTCATGGATAAGAGAAGCCTGATCAGCCTGGCGATGTTAAAGGTCAACTTCGACTATGCACGCAAAGACTATCTCGACAACCTCATTCCCTTCGCGACGTTCTGTCTCCGTTCCTTTGGATCAGGTGGCCAGAATATAACTGCGTCAGGGCTCAAGGATCGAGTGATTCTCGAATTCGGCCTCGACATCCCGATTCACGTAGTCGAGCGAGTGCTGAGGCGTCTAGAGAAGAGAGGCATCGTGCGCCAGGATCTGGGTATCTATTTGGTGAAGTCGTCCATCCCTGACAAAATCACGGCGCGTCGGGGAGAAGCGCGGGCAACCTATGACCGAGTTCTCTCCGAACTTCGGAAGCACGCTGATGCTCTTTCCGCACCATTGCCGGCAGAAGTACTTGAGGCCGGCCTCTACAGCTACATCAACGATCTCGGTATTCATAACCTACAAGCGTTCGTGCATGACACGCCCCTTCCTGACTCGCCCCTGCCGGAGAAAGGCGCAGTTTTCCTCATCCATTCATTTGTTCAGCATGTTGCATCGCAAGGGGGAACGCCCTTTCAGGATCTCATGACGCTGGTGCGTGGCCGCCTCCTCGCCAACGCACTGTTGTGTCAGGACCTAGATCTTGTTTCGCAGCGCTTCAAAGAAGTGGTCTTCTACCTCGATACGCCCTTACTCATCAGGCTACTCGGCCTGGAGGGCGCGCCTCGGCAGCGTGCCATCTGTGAGCTGGTGACCCTCCTGAGGAGTCTCGGAGCTTCGGTCGCTCTCTTCACACATACAGACGAGGAGGCTGACTGCGTAATGAGAGCCTGCGAGATTCATTTCTACGATCCGGATGCTAAGAATGGGATCATCCGCAGCATGCGGCACGAGAGCCGTTCTCAGAGCGATCTTGCACTCGTGCGCCACAGCCGCCACCGGCATTACACTCAACATGGTGTCCGCCTGCACAAGACACCTCCTCATCTGCCTTCATTTCAGATCTCCGAAGACCACCTCGAGGAGGCCATCCGTGCGGAGATTGATTACTTCAACGATCGAGCCGCCTTTTTCGATATCAACTCCATCAGAAGCATCTACGCTCTACGACGAGACGGCGAGCCTATCTCGGTAGAGCGCTCACGGGCGACGTTCGTATCATCCAATGCTGCGCTGGCCCATGCCGCATTTATGTTTGGAAAGACGCAAAACGTCGGGCATGCAGTATCCTCAGTCATTACCGATTATAGTCTCGCAAACCTCGCCTGGCTGAAGGCACCGATGCAGACTGTCGGTCTCCCAGAGCGGGAGGTCGTCGCAGCGGCGTATGCGGCACTCCAACCAAGCAACGCATTCTGGACCAAGTACCTCCGTGAGGCGCAGAAACTACTCGAGAACGGGAATATCAGTCCTGAAGATCACCTCGTTCTCCGGCAAACTCTGCTTGCTAAGGATGAGGTGATGCACCTGACCCTCGGATCCGAGGAGGCGCTAACGCGTGAGACCGTCGAAGAAGTGCTGGATCACGTCAAAACGCGACTGACGGCGGAGAAGCAGCAGGAGATTGAGAAGAGAGAGCGTGAGTTTGAAGCTGAACGTATGGAGTGGAAAGGTCGCGAAGCAGAGTACGAGAAGGTCATCGGCGAGCGCGACGCCATTGTCGCTGGGATCGCATCGGTCGCCGCAGCGAGAGCTTCGCGCCATGCATCGTGGGTTTCCAGGAGCATCGCCGCAGTGTTGTCGCTGGGAAGCGTATTGGGTGTCTATCTGACGTGGTTTCCTATTCAAGAGCTTCCTCCTGCACTAGCATTATCAACAATAGCCATCTTGATTATCACGGGCGCTTGGTCCGCCTATGCCGCGTGGACAGAGAAGTCGCTCGGTTGGTTGAAACAGTGGCTGTTCCGACACCTTTATGCTCGATACCGGAGTGCCGAGGGCCGGCACCTACACGGAGAGACGCGGCAATTACTGATGGCGTTGGAGCCAGACGACACCCTCGAAAGCCCGCACGCATTAAGGTGACGAGTTTTGTGGACCGACTGACTCGTGTCTGATCGCGCAGGCAGCCATTCTACGTGCGCCTGCCCTGTTCACGATGACTACGGTCCCTCTTCGGACGCTCGCTGATAGTGTGAACCCCGATGCGTGGCAGCTCTCGACAGCTGCCGGGGATCTCCCGCTAGGTTCAGCAAGGGGCGAGTCACCTCCCGCGAGCGGCGGGTTCTTCTGTAACGGCTCGGGAATCCTCTTCGCATCGACCGAGCGCGCATTCTCGCAAGCGCTCGGGGCCTCTTTCGCCACCTCGGACGAGTTCCTGCGCTTCTTCTCCTGCGCCGGCTGCTTCTTGGAAGACCTCTCCCACTCTCCGGTCGATCGCCTGCCGCCGCGCGAGCGAGAGCAGGCGCTCGAAGACTGCGTGGAGCCCTTCGCCGCGCGCCTCCGAACGCTCTCGCCCGAGTTGATCGTCGTCTTCCTGAAGAAGATCGCTCCCTTCGTCGGGAGAGCCGCCCGTCTTGCCGGCACCCCATCCGAGAGCATTCACGTGCTTCCCTTTCCGGGCATGGGCAATCAGAACCGATACGTCGCCGAGTTGGCTCCGATCCTCAGATGGGGGCTGAAGCCTTGAAATCGGCGACTGAGAGCACACGCGCACGGGCGCGATGGCGCCCCCGGCAGCGATGCAGTAGAATCGAGCGTCCGTAACTGGAGGTAGAAGAATGACGAAGCCTTTGGAGGAGGCTTTCGCCGCCGCATCCCGGCTTCCGGCCGCCGAGCAGGACGCGCTCGCTGCCGCGATCAGGGCTGAGCTCGAGGCCGATCCGCTGCGGTCGCGCTCCCTCGCCCAGTCGCAGGACGCGCTCGGACGCCTCGCCGACGAGGCCCTGAAGGAGCATCAGGATGGCAGGACGAAGCTGCTCGACCCCGACGAGCGGTGACCTCGCTCACGAGCGAAAGATTCCGCAAGACGTACCGCGAGCTTCCCGAGGCCGTCCAGCGGCGCGCCCGCTTCGCCTGCCAGACGTTTCGGGATGACCCGTTTCATCCGAGCCTCCAGTTCAAGCAAGTCCACGCGATGCGCCCGAGCTACTCCGTGCGGGCCGGGCTCGGCTACCGTGCCCTCGGCGTGAGAGAGGGCGACGCGGTGATCTGGTTCTGGATCGGGTCGCATGCGGAGTACGACCGTCTCGTCGCCAGGGTGTGAGAGGGTCGATCATGAGCAAGCTTCAATACGTCGTCCGCATCAACAAGGATCCCAGAAGCGACTGGGGCGCTTCCGTCCCCGACCTACCTGGGTGCGTGGCAACCGGAAAGACGATCGACTCGACGCTTCGCCGCATTCGAGGCGCGATCGAGTTGCATCTGGAGGGTCTCCGCGCCGATGGCCTTCGGCCACCGCGCCCTCGACATCGAATCATCGTGCCGCGTCAGACATCCCGGCAGATCGACTTCTACGCGACCGTGGAGGTCGCGGCCTAAAGCCCCGCGGACGCAGGCGCTCGAAGACTGCGTGGAGCCCTTCGCCGCGCGCCTCCGAACGCTCTCGCCCGAGTTGATCGTCGTCTTCCTGAAGAGGATCGCTCCCTTCGTCGCAAGAGTCGCCCGCGTCGCCGGCATTCCATCCGAAAACATCCGCGTGCTTCCCTTCCCAGCCTACCGTTATCAGAACCGATACGTCGTCTATCTGGCCGCCGTCCTCATGGATGCGCGAGCCCACGGCGTGTTGCCTCGCACAACTCTCTGAACCCACGCCGCCGTCGCCAGAGCGAATCCCGACGGGACCGAGCCGAAATCGCCGCCTCGAATGAGGCAGCCGCATAGCGTATAATCCCGAGGGCAGGATCTGCGGGGTTACGCTTCCTGGGAAGGAGTTCGATCAGAATGTCGACCACACGAGAGCAGTTCGTCGTCGACGCTCGTGGACGAAAGACCGGCGTGATCCTCACGCTGCGGCAATATCGGAGATTGATGGAAGATCTCCACGATCTCGCGGTGGTCGCCGAGCGCCGATCCGAGCGGCCGATTTCGCTTGCGGAGATGAAGCGCCGTCTCAGGAGAGATGGCGTCCTATAAAGTCGTTCTCAAGCCTTCCGTCGAGAAGGACCTCCGTGGGCTCCCAGGCCAGGTTGTACCGCGAGTTTGGAGAGTCTTCGAGAAGCTCACGGGTAATCCCTTCCCCACGGGATCAGTCAAACTGTCAGGTGCGGAGCACTTGCGTCGGCTTCGCGTCGGTGATTACCGCATCGTCTACGGAGTCGAGGCGGAGTCCCGGGTCGTGACCGTGCATTATGTGCGACATCGACGTGAAGTCTATCGCTGAAGGATGGCGAGCTCGCGGGACACGGCAGGGAGATTCGCCTACTGAGGGCGGCCACGCACGGCCGCCGCGACGTTCATCCGCCACCACTCGGCCGCGCGCTCCTGCGTCCAGGGCTCGGGGCATGGCACCCGCGAGAGCGCGGCGCGCAGCTCCGCCGCGGACCGCGGCCGCTCCTCCGGCTTCTTCGCGAGACACGCCATGACGATCGCCTCGAGCGCCGGCGGGACGCTGCTGCCGCCGCCGCCCGCCGCCTTCGACGGCGGCACCGGCGCCGTCTGCACGTGGTGCAGGAGCATCTCGGTCGGGGTCGTCGCGTCGAACACGAGCCGGCCCGTCAGCATCCAGTACGCGCTGCAGCCGAGCGAGTAGAGGTCCGAGCGCCCGTCGATCTCCCGCCCGAGCACCAATTCCGGCGACATGTAGGCGGGCGTGCCCTGCGCCTTCCCCGGATTCGTGAGGACCGTGGCCTCTCTCTCCTGGTTCGCCTTCACCATTCCGAAGTCGAGCACCTTGAGGAAGTCGTACTCGGCGCCAAGCCGCGTCACGAACAGGTTCGCTGGCTTGATGTCGCGGTGGACGAGGCCGCGCTCGTGGGCCTCGATCAGCGACCGGCACGCCTGATCGAGGAGCGCGACGACCCGCTCCGCCGGGAGCGGCCCGGACTGCTTCACTAGGTCCTGTAGATCGAGCCCCTCGAGCAACTCCATCACGTAGTAGAACGTCCCCGTCTCGGTGACGCCGAAATCGTAGAGTTGGACCGTGTGGGGCGACGTCAATTCCGCCGTCGCCTGCGCCTCGCGTCGGAAGCGCTTCTCGATGTCGGGGCCGTACGACTCGATCGCGGCGCGCCGGATGATCTTCACGGCGGCGGGGCGCGCGAGGAGACTGTGCCGGCCGAGCCAGACCTCCCCCATCCCGCCGGACCCGATCTGCCGGACGAGGCGGTAACTGCCGAGCGAGATCCCCTCCTCGAGGAGATCCTCTTCGATCTCGAGCACGGGGCCGGTCGAGACGAGGATCGCGCGCTCGACGATGCTCGCCAATTCGCGGACGTTGCCGGGCCAGCGATACGCGAGGAGGCGGCGCATCGACTCCTCCGACACACGCTCGACGCGCTTCCCGAGCTGCCGCGCATGCCAACCGACGAGGTGCTCGACGATCGCCGGCACGTCCTCGAGCCGCTCCGCGAGCCCGGGGACGGCGAGTTGGCTGCGCGTGAGGAGGCGGCACAGCTCGAGGTCGTAGCGGCCGGCGCGCGCCTCCTGCCAGAGGTCCTGCCGGCTGCTCGCGATCACCCTCGCGTCGGGGAAGAACGGCTCCCCCGCCGCGCGAGCGCTCTCCATCGAGGAGAGAACGCCGACGAGCTCGCTCTGCGCGGCTCGCGGCAAGTCGCTCACGCCCTCCAGGTAGAGCGTGCCGCCGTGCGCGAGGTCGAACCGGCCGCCGTCGGTCGCGGCGCCCGCAGACCCTTTGGTCGCGGCGCCCGCCTGTCCGTCTCCCGCGGCCCCGCCCGCCGTGGACACCTCGTGCTTCCCGCTCGAGATGAGCTGCGCGCAGGTCACGAAGAGGAACGGCCCCTGCCGCCGCGCGGACTCCTCGTGGATCGCCCGCGCCACCGCTTCCTTGCCCGCCCCCGCGGGACCGACGAGGAGCAGCGTCTCCTTCGCGGCCGCGTGCGCCCGGATGCCCTCGCGCATCTCCCGCGCCCGCGCGCTCGCCCCCAGGAGCGCGCCCTCGAGGCGCGCCCGCGCGTCCTGGCGCGCGACCCGCGCGACGCGCAATTCGCGCTCCAATTCGGCGGTTCGCTTCTGCACCCGCCCCTCGAGCGTCAGGTTCGCCTCCTTCAACTCCACGACGAGCCGCGCCGTCTGGATCGCGCTCGCCATCTGGTTCGCGACGATCGTCACGAGGTCCTTCTCGTGCTCGGTGAAGCCGCGGGCCTGCGGGCTCTCCACGGAGAAGACGCCGATCAGGTGATCGCGCGCGAGGAGCGGGATCGCGATCTGGCTCTCCGCGTTGGGCAGCCCGGGGACCGCTACGTAGTCGCCCAACTCGTCGCCGAGCCCGGCCTCGACCATTGCCCGCCGCTGCGCGGAGACGTACGCCCGCTGCCGCCCGACGTGGTTCCAGAGCATCGCGCGGCGTTTCATCGCCACCATGCCGATGACGCCGGTGCCGACCGGGACTCGCCCGCCGATCGCCTGCCCCTCGTAGCCGCGGCTCGCGACGACGGTGAGATGCTCGCCGGCCGCATCGAGGAGGAGGATGAGCGAATGGTGGAACGCGAAGAGCTCGGCCATCGTGTTGAGGGCGACGCGGTAGATCTCCGGGAGCGAGAGGGAGGCGTTGATCTCCGAGGAGACGCGCTGGAGGACGCGCAACTCGGCCGCCCTGCGCGCGAGCTCCGCGGCGGGCGATGCTGGTTCGCGCGGGTCCTCACTCATCGGGATTCCCTCGCGAGCCGCTACGTGCTCGCGTCGATCGGCACTCGCTCGACGGACCGCACCCGATAGATGTCGGCGGCCCGCAACTTAAAGATCCCGGACATGCCGGTCGCCGACGCGATCGCCTCGATCTGCATGTCCATCTCGTCGAAGACCGGCCCGTCCGTCTCCGAGCGCTCGTACTCGATGTCGAGGACCCAGTTCACGGAGCCTTCGACGTCGTTGAGACAGAGGCTCGCGCGCGGGTTCTCGCGCACGTTCCGGATCGTCTTGTTGAAGAACTGAAACGAGAGGGCCACGTGCATCGCGTCGACGTAGTAGGCCTGCGAGATGATGGTCGCGTTCGGCACGCCGGCCGCGGAGCAGGTCACGATGATCGCGGGGACGCCGTTCTGCATGACCGGACGGATCGCGTCAGGAAGAGGGCTATCCATCAGGCGCCTCCTTCCATCACTTTTCCTCCGCGGGAACGAGGCGCCGCCCGGCGCCCGGGCCGGGAGTCTGCACGAAGATCTCACGGACGCGGAACCGCACGGTCACGCTCGGCCGGGCGATGTACGCTCGGCAAGCCTTCTCGGGGATGCCGTAGAGCGAGTGGACGACCGATCCGAATCGGTCGCGAAGGCCTTCGAAGGCGCTCAGATCGGGCGCCGTGCAGGGCCCCGCGTCGACGTATGTCCCCTTGAACTGGTAGGTCTCGTGCGGGCCGATCTCCTCGACGGTCAACGTGAACTCCCCGTTGTCACGGAGCGATTCGAGGAGGCCGCCCGTGTAGCCCTCGGGGATCGTGCACGCGATCGTCTCTTGGTCCGGCTCGACGCGCCAGCCGCTCACTCGACGAATGCGGGGGACGAGGCTCGCGTCGCGCGTGCCGGCCATGCCGATCGTCGCTTGGCTCAGGAACTGGACGATGACCCCCGGGATCTGCACGGATCCCTTCGGCTTGGCGGGCGATTGAACGTCGGGTTTCATGCGTTCCTCATCTCGGACGCTCGAGACGGCTTCGAGCGCCAAGAATAAACGGATGGACTCGGACTTTCAAGTCGCCCGCCGCGCCGGCCCGCTGTCACAGAATCTCCGGCTCGACTGCTCCCTCTCGCGACGAAACAATCCACCCCTTCCAGTAGGAGGCAGTCATGAAAACGGTACGGACGGTCACGCTCGTTACGATCCTGGCGCTCTCGGCCGCGGGCTGCGGCGAGAACGCGGTGAACCCGAGCCGCGGACGTCTCGCGCTCGGGGCGGCGGGCAAAGGCGCGGGGCAGCCGAACGCCAGCGGCGGCGACTGCGGCGATCTTCCGACCGCGCCCGACAGCGTACGGGTCGATCTCGGCACGCCGGTGTTCTCGAACACGACGAACGTCACGAACCCCCTCTTCCCCATCGGCGCGCTCGAGCGGGTTCTGCTCCTCGGCAACGTGGACGGCCAGCCGCTGCGGGTGGAGACCACGCTCCTCCCGGGCACGCAGATCATCGAGATCGACGGCCAGAAGGTCGAGGCCCTCGTCTCCCAGTACGTCGCGTGGATCGATCGGCGAATCGAGGAGGTCGCGCTCGACTGGTACGTCCAGGATGACGACGGCGCCGCCTGGTACCTCGGCGAGGACGTGTTCAACTACGAAGAGGGCGTCATCGCGGACCTGAATGGCACCTGGCTCGCCGACAGGGACGGCCCCGCGGCGATGATCATGCCCGCCGACCCGCAGGTCGGCGACGTGTGGCGGCCCGAGAACATCTGCGGTTTCGTCTTCGAGGAAGTCACGGCAGTCTCCACCGGCATCACCGTGCAGGGTCCGCGGGGACCGGTCGCGGGCGCGCTGATCGTCCGGGAACTTCACATGGACGGTTCGTTCGAGGAGAAGACGTTCGCCCCCGGCTACGGCGAGTTCTCGACCGGATCCGGTAGCAACCTCGAGGCGGTCGCCCTGGCCGTGCCGACCGACGCGCTGCCCGGGCCGGTCCCGACCGAGATCGAGAGCCTGTCCGACGGCGCGGAGGAGATCTTCGAGCTCGCCAAGACGGGACGCTGGAGAGAGACCGCCGCCGCCGCCGAGGAGATGAACGACGCCTGGGACGCGTACCGGGCGACGGGGGTGCCCCCGATGCTCGATGCGCAGATGAGCGACGCGCTCGAGGCGCTCCACGCGGCGATCGCCGCTCGCGACAAGGCGGAGACGCGCCAGGCGAGCGTGGACGTCGCGCTGGCGAGCCTCGATTTCGAGCTCCGCCACGAGCCGCGTGAGGAGATCGATCTCGATCTCATCGAGATTTGGAGCCGTCAGATCCTCGTCGACACGCGCGCTCACGATCAGGGCGCGGTCTTGGGCGATCTCGCCACGATCGAGTGGATCCGCGATCGACTCGCGCCCGCCGTCGCGGGCCACGTGGGGGCCGCGCTCACCGCACTGCGAGCCGCGGCGGACGCCAACGACATGGCCGGAGCGGAGGAGGGCGCCGCGAGGCTTCGCGACGCGCTCGCCGGCCGCACCCCCCGCGACTCCTGATCCTTCGCCCACCGCCGGCCCCGATCGATCGCCTCTGATCGGGGCTTGCGGCCGGGCGGCGAAGTGTGCGTAGCTCGGGGGGTCAGCGAAGGAGGTGCACCGCGATGGCCCGATCCGTGTGGAACCCGCGCGCTCTGAGCGTCCCGCTCTGGGCCGGCACGCTCCTCGCCGCGGCCGCTCCGTCGCCCGCCCACCAGCCGGACTTCACCAACGCGTTCCAGATCGATCGATGCCGGTTCGCGTCCACGGGGACGAATCCGTACTTCATCCTCGAGCCCGGCTATCGGCTCATCTTGGAGGGCGAGGAGATGAGGGATCACGTTCGGCTGACGATCACCGTGCTCGACTCGACCCGGATCGTGACCGGGGTCGATACCCGGATCGTCGAGGAGCTGGAGGTCGTGAACGGCGACACGGTGGAGATCTCGAGGAACTTCTTCGCGATCTGCGCTCCGACGAACAGCGTCTTCTACTTCGGAGAGGAGGTCGACATCTTCGAGGACGGGAAGATCGTGAGCCATGAAGGGGCCTGGCGGGCCGGCGAGAACGGCGCGCGAGCCGGCGTGATGATGCCGGGTGTGAACCTGATCGGAGCGAGATACTTCCAGGAGATCGCGCCGGGCGTCGCGATGGATCGCGCGGAGACGGTGAGCCTGAGCGATTCCCTGACGACGCCGTACGGTCGCTTCGCCGACGTCCTCACGGTCGAGGAGACGACGCCGCTCGAGCCCAACGCTCGGGAGTCCAAGCGCTACGCTGCGGGGGTCGGCTTGATCCAAGACGCCGGCCTGCTCTTGATCTCCGTCACGGCGCCCTGAAAGGAGGCCCATGTCCGACTTCTCGAACCCCGCCGGCCGAACCCCGGCGGCTTCCGCCGGCTACATCAAGGCGCTGCTCGATCTTCTCGGCGACCGGAACCCGCTGACCGTTCAGGGAGAACTCCTCGGTCGGCTCGCGGCTCTCACCGAAGGGCTGACCGACGACGAGTCCCGCAAGCCCGAGGCGCCGGGAAAGTGGTCGATCCTCCAGGTCCTCGACCACCTCACCGATCAAGAGGCCGTGAGCGCGTACCGGCTGCGATCGGTGATCGCCGAGGACGAGCCGACGCTCCGCGGATACGATCAGGACCGATGGGCGGCGCGGCTCCGCTACGGCAACGCGCCGGCGGGCCAGGTCCTCTCGGAACTGGCGGCGCTGCGCGCGCGCAACCTGCGGCTCTACGGCGCACTCGACGATCGGGAGTTCGAACGCGTCGGCCTGCACAGCGAGCGAGGGCGTGAGAGCGCGCGGCGGCTCTGCGAGTTGACCGCCGCGCACGACCTCGTCCACCGGCGGCAGATCGCGCGCATCCGCGCGGCGATCGGCAAGCCGTTCTCGGGGACGGCCTGAGCGCGCGCCGCGCGCCACGGATTCCGCTGGCCGACCGCGTCGAGAACCTGACGCGGCGATACTCCGACGAGGCGCGCGCCTACGAGGAGCTGTGGGCGCCCGTGCTCCTCGGTCCCGCGCGAAGGCTCGTCCAGGAGCTGCGCGGCCGACGGGTCCTCCGCGCGCTCGACGTCGGAACCGGGGTCGGGTCGCTGCTGCCGGATCTCCGCGAGGCCTTCCCTCTCGCGACGGTCGTCGGCGTGGATCGCTCCGAGGGTATGCTCGCCCTCGCGCCGCGGACGGCGCGGCTCGCGATCATGGATGCGTCACGCTTGGCGCTCGCATCCGAGAGCGTCGATCTCGTCCTCTTGGCCTTCGTGCTGTTCCACCTGCCCGAGCCGCGGCGCGGACTCGAGGAAGCCCGCCGCGTGCTCCGCACCGGCGGCGCGGTGGGCGCGGTGACGTGGGGAAGCGAGCTCGTGTCGAGGGCGACGCGAGTCTGGGACGAAGTGCTCGACGCGCGCGGCGCGCGGCCGCTCGACTTCGATACGGAGGTCGCGCAGCACGAGTTGGTCGACACTCCGGAGAAGATGGAGCGTCTCTTCCGATTGGCGGGCTTCGTCGACGTCCGCGCCTGGGCCGAGGATCACGAGCACGCGATCGATCTCGAGACGCTCGTTCGCCTGCGGACGAGCCTCGGGCGCAACAAGCGTCGCTACGACAGTCTCGAAGTCGGCGCCCGCGGGGCCTTCCTCGCGGAAGCCCGACGCCGCCTCGCCGACCTCGCCGCCGAGGACCTCGAGGCGATAGGCCGGTTCGTGTACACGATCGCCGTCGCCCCGCGGTCGGGCGGCTAGTCGGGTCGCTCCGCGGGCTCGAGCGTCCAGGTGTTCGATCCCTCCTCGAAGGTCGCGAACCAGACCGGCCCCGGAGGACGGCGCCGCAGGAGCCAGCCGTTCTTCATCGCTCTGAGGTCCCAAGCGAAGAGGAGCGGCGCGTTCTCGTCGAAGCGGCTCGCGTAGAGGAGCGCGGGCCCATGCGCCTCGCTCCGCGAGCGCACGAAGACGGTCCCCGCGGTGACGCCTCGGGTCGCGAGCTCGTGGAGGAGCGCGCGAACCGCGCGTCTTTCGCGGGGCTTCTCGCCGTTGGGCAGCGCGGCGAGGTAGCGGACGGTTCCGAAGGCGAAGAGCGCGACGACCAAGCCCGCCACGACGATCCGGCCCGCCGGCGCGCTCGGCGATCGCGGCCGCCAGCGAGCGAGAAGGGACGTCAGGAATCGCGCGGCCGCCACCATGCCGCGCGCCGTGAACAGGACCACCGCTGGAATCGCCGGATAGAGGAACCTCGGGCCAGTCCCCTCCGCGGTCCCCGGGTGATACCAAAACGCATAGATCGCGAGGACGCCGACGAAGAGGACGGCGAGCGATCTGTCCCAACGATCACGACACGCCGCGATCCCGCCGGATTCGCGCGCGAGCCAACGAACGCAGGCCGCGACCGCGTACGGGGCCGCGAAGAGAAGCGACGATCCCGGCCACTCGAAGAGCGATCGATGGAGCGAGGCGACGCGATCGATCGTGTTCCTGATCGCGTCGGACGGCTCGTAGCCGCCGAGCCCGACCGATGGCCCGAACCCCGCCCGAACGTATGGATCGAGGAGGTAAGCGGGGGTCCAGGGACTCCCCGTGGTGGCGGCGTTGGCCGACGCGAAGAGGATCGCGCCGCAGGCGACGAGTGCGGAGAAGAGCGTCCACTCGCGACGCGAAACGCGGGGCGCGGAGCGACGCAGGAGCCAGCGATCTCCGACGACGAGAACCAGCGCGGCGGCGACGAACGGCGAGACGTTGAGGGCGTAGCCGACGGCGGCGCCCGCGACGGCGGCCCAGCGCGGGCTCGCGCCGCGCGCCTCCCGCTCCCAGAGCGCGACGAGGAGGACGAGCGAGAGGAACAGCGTGAGCGCGTGGGACAGGTAGACGGTCGATTGAATGATGAAGAACGGCGAGAGCGCCGTGATCCCGACGCCGATCCACGCTACGCCGTGCCCGTCGACCCGACCCGCGAACCGATGGAGAAGTCCGAGCGAGGCGACCGCCAGCGCGATGTTCAACGCCCACGGAACCCCGCCTTTCACCCACGGGGCGAGGAGGAGCGGATAGCCGATCGGGTAGCGGGCGAATCGTCGGCCCTCGTGGATGGCGATCGGCGGGATGTCCACGAACTCGGGATGGGCGGGCGCGGGCGTGGAGAGGCGCCCCGTCGAGAGGACTTCCGCCTGCCAGAGGTAGGCGAGCTCGTCGCGGATGAGGGGCGTGTTTCCGTGGACGACGCGCATCCACGCGCCGAGCCCCGCCGCCACGATCGCGAGGACGCACGCGAGGAGCGCGGCGTCGGAGAGGCGCGGTGGTTGTCGCGCGCTCTCGTCCCGGCCGCGCGCGCGATCGCCTCCTCGTTGGCTCTCCGTCGCCGCCTCCATCGGCCCCATATCATCGCTCAGACACGGGCCGATGCAAACCAAACTCTCGGGGCGCGGGCGCGACGGCCCCTCTCGTGGACGTGATACAATTCGTCATGGTCGCCCGCTCCCCAATTCGGACTCGGCCGCGCGCGCGACGCGCGCGCCGGGCCGCCGCCTTCGCCTTCGCCTTCGCCGCCGCCCTCGTCTCCCCCGCTCCCTCATCGGGCACGTGCGTCGTGGGCGACGCGAACGGCGCGCCTTCGATCGTCATCACGGCATCGCCTCCGGACTGCTGCTACGGGACGTGGGCGGGCTCGGTGTCTGGCTTCGCGACGAACGTGGACGCCGACTCGACAATGGTCGTCCTGTACGCGCGGACGGACGTCTACTACGTGCAGCCCGGCGGCGGCAGCCAGGCCGTCACGCCGATCGCGTGCCCGGGCGGCGCGTTCTCGAACACCACGCGCGGCGGCTGCCGCTACTGCGCGATCCTGGCGCGGCGCTCGTGGATGCCTCCCGCGACGATGAGCGCCCTCCCGCCCGTCGGCGGCCCGATCCTCGCGATCGCGTGCTCCGTCGACTCCGTCCCGCAGGCGACGGACCCGATCGAGTTCTCGGGCCGCGAGTGGATCGTGAAGTCGTCGTGCACGCAGGCGGTCGGCCCCGGACCGAACCACTTCTCGGGCGGCGCTGGGAACGTGTGGGTCGACGCCCTCGGCCGCCTCCACCTTCGGATCACGCACCGCGGCGGGAAGTGGCTCTGCGCGGAGGTCCTCACGGACGTCGCGCTCGGCTACGGCCGCTACGAATTCGAAGTCGTGGGCCCGGTCGACGCGCTCGACCCGAACGTCGTCCTCGGCTGTTTCTCGTACTCCGACGACTACACGTCCGACGAGGACGAGATCGACGTCGAGTTCAGCCGCTGGGGAGTCCCGTCCGATCCCAACGCGCAGTACGTCGTCCAACCGTGGGAGCCGCCCGGGCACCGCGAGCGGTTCGCGATGACGCTCGCGGATTCCGCGAGCACGCACGCGTTCACGTGGGCGCCCGACCGCGTCGAGTTCGAGAGCCGCCAGGGCGGGATCGACGAGCAGGGAGCGCCGATCGCGGCGTGGACCTACGCGATTCCTGGGACGATCCCCGTTCCCGACGCGGAGCGGATGCGCTTCAACCTGTGGCTCATGGGAGGGCTCGCCCCGACCGACGGCCAGGAGGTCGAGGTCGTCATCTCCGAGTTCCGCTTCCACGGCGCGACCGGCGTGGGCGGCGCGCCGCCAGGGCAGCCCGCGCCGCCGACCGCGGCGCCGCGGCTCTTCCTCCAGGAACCCGCGCCGAACCCGTTCCTGGGCGCGAGCGCGTTCGCCTACGTTCTCCCGCGTTCAGGGCGCGTCACGCTCCGAATCCACGACACGGCGGGCCGGGTGGTCGCAACGCTCGTCGACGGCGACCGATCCGCCGGGCCGAACACGGCGACCTGGGATGGCCGGCTCGACGGCGGCGGGCGCGCGAGCGCGGGGATCTACGTCGTCCACCTCGCACAGGGGGCGGATTCTCGGACGCGGAAGGTTGTGCTCGTGAGGTGAGGGAGCGGGGCCCGCCCCCTCGCGGCCGCGAACCAGAGAATCCACTTCCGCGCGCGACCGGCGTCGTGGCACCATCGAGGCACACGTTGATGAGACCGCTCCGACCCGGCAGCGCCCGAATCCTCGCTTGCCTCGTCGTGCCCCTCGCGCTCGCGGTCAACGCCTGCGGCGCGTTTCTCGGTGGGGACGGCGCGAGCGCGCCCGACCCCTACGCGGACGCGCCGCCCTACGTGCGCGCCGTCCATCCGGGCACCACATCGATCCGGCCGCTCATCACGACGGGGGAACGGGTGCCGCTCACCGGGGGCCGCGCCGGAGAGCGCTTCCAATTCGTGGGAATCCCCGATGGGCTCGGGCTCCGGCGCGCACGCTCTGATCGCTTCATCCTCCTCGTGAACCATGAGATCGCTTACCCATTGGGCGGACCCGCTGGGCCGTTGCCGGGCGGCGCGCGCATCTCGGAGCTCCGCCTCGCGAAGCGGCGGCACGCGGGCCAACAGGCCCTCCAGGTTCTCACCGGAAAACCGGCGATCGAGGAGATCTTCCGCGGCGAGCCGCCCGCTCGCGTGCCGCCCGGCACGCGCCGTCTCACGAAGCTCTGTTCGGGGTTTCTCGCGGACCGTGCCGTCGGCTTCGACCGCCCGATCTTCCTGAACGGCGAAGAGGAGACCGATTGGGAGAAGCCGACCTTCGACGAGGGCGGGCCGTCCGGCTTCGCCACGATCGGCGGCTCGACGTACCAACTCCCGCGCGTCGGACGCGCGCCCTGGGAGAACCTCGTCGTCGCACCGGGGACCGGACGGCGGACCGTGATCTTCGCTCTCGACGACGGGCCCGAGAAAGGGAACGGCCTCCACTCGCAACTCCACCTCTACGTCGGTACGAAAGACGCGAGGGCGCGCCATCCGCTCTCGCGGAACGGGCTCGACAGCGGAACGCTCTACGTACTGGTGAGCGCGGACCCGTCGCGCGCCTCGGAGGAATCGTTCACGGAGAAGGGCGCGACGCTTTCCGCGCGTTGGGCCGAGGTCGACTGGAGGCTCACCGCGCGGGAGCTTGAGGCCGCGTCGCGCTCGGCCGGCTCCTTCCTCTTCGCGCGGCTCGAGGACGGCGCCACCGATCCGTCGGCGCCGGGCGTTCTCTACTTCGCGACGACTGGCGACAACGACGCGCCGTTCAATCCGCGCGGCCGATTCTACCGGCTCCGGTTCGATCCCGAGGACCCGACCGGCCCCGCGCTCCTCACGCTCCTCCTCGACGGAAGCGAGGGGATCGTGAACCCGGACAACATCGACGTGAACGGCCACGGCGAGATCGCCATCTGCGAGGACCCACAGTTCGACGATCCCGACGAGGGTCCCGGGCGCGACGCGTCGCTCTGGATCTACGAGATCGCGAGCGGGCGCCTCGCGCGCGTGGCCGAAGTCGATCGCGCGGCGGCGAAGCGGCACGCGCTGGCCGCCGGTCCTAGGAACGCGGTCGTGCCGGAGAAGGACGCGCCGGGGAGGTGGGAGTTCAGCGGCGTCATCGACGCCGAGGAGGCCCTCGGACGGGGCGCGTGGCTCCTCGACGTGCAGGCGCACGGGCTGCGGATCGCGCCGGAATCGGACACCGTCGAGGGAGGACAGATTCTTCAACTCAATTGGAAGCCGACAGAAACCGATACGCGGCCCGATTGACAGTGCGCTCGGAATTCAGCACGGTTGTGCGTCATGCGGCGTCGGCGGACGGGGCCGCGCGGAGGCTCGCGGAGGATGCCGGAAGAGACGCCGGGACGGAAGACGTGGCCGCGCCGGGTCGCGATTCTCGGGCTCTGGACTCTCCTCGCGCTCTTCACCGCCAGCCGGCGGATCATCGTCTACACGTCCGCGGGCCGCCCAATCGACTGGGTCGCCGAGCTCCTCTCCCACCTCGGCGCCTGGTACACGTGGGCGCTCCTCTCGATCGTCATCATGCGGCTCGCCGAGCGATTCCCGTTCGAGCGCCACCGGTGGCCTCGCGCGCTCGCCGTCCACCTGCCCGCCAGCGCGCTCGTCGCTTTCGCGCACAATCTCATCGACTACCTTCCCGACCGCGGGCTCCGGGCCCCGGGCGCCGAGACGTTCGGCGCGTACCTCCTCTCCTACTACCAGTTCAACATCCTCACGTACTGGGTGATCCTCGGCATCGGATCGGCGTTTGCCTACTACCGGCGCTTCCGCGAGCGGGAATTGCGCGCGTCGCAGCTCGAGGCGCGCCTCGCGCAGTCGCGCCTCCAGGTCCTGCGAATGCAGCTCCACCCGCACTTCCTCTTCAACGCGCTCCACGCGGTCTCCGCGCTCATGCACCGGGACGTCGCGGCGGCGGACCGGATGCTCGTCCGCCTGAGCGAACTCCTGCGGCTCGCGATCGACGGGGACGGATCGCACGAGGTGCCGCTCCGCCGGGAGATCGATTTCATCGAGCGCTACTTGGAGATCATGAAACTCCGATTCGAGAATCGACTCGAGGTCGCGCTCGACGTCGCCCCCGAGACGCTCGACGCGCCGGTGCCCAACATGCTCCTGCAGCCCCTCGTGGAGAACGCCATCCGCCACGGGATCGCCGATCGCGTCGCCGGCGGGCGCGTCGAGGTGCGCGCGCGTCTCGATGACGGGTTCCTCGAGATCGTCGTGCGGGACGACGGGCCCGGGCTCGCCGTCGCCCCCGAGACCGCGATGGAGCGGGGCCTCGGGCTCGCAAACACGCGCGCGCGACTCGAGCAGCTCTACGGGGCGCGGCACCGGTTCCGCCTCGCGACGCGCCCGGAAGGGGGCGTCGAGGTGGCCGTCGGCGTTCCGTTCCGCGCGGAGCGCGGCGCGGCCCGGCCAGACGCCTCGTAGGATGCCCTCGATCCGCACGCTCATCGTCGACGACGAGCCGCTCGCGCGCGAACGTCTCCGAACGCTCCTCGCCCGCGACAGGGAGATCGAGGTCGTCGGCGAGTGCGCGAACGGCGAAGAGGCCGTCGACGCGATTCGCCGCGAGAAACCCGAGCTCCTCTTCCTCGACGTCCAGATGCCGGGCCTCGACGGATTCGAGGTCCTCGACGCGGTCCCGCGCGACGCGATGCCGGTCGTCGTGTTCGTCACCGCGCACGACCGGCACGCGCTGCGCGCCTTCGAGGTGCACGCGGTCGACTACCTCCTCAAGCCGTTCGACGAGGATCGGTTCCGGCGGGCCCTCGAGCGCGCCAAGGGAATCGTCGGCGCCGGCCGCGCTCGCGACGTGGACGGCCGGCTCCTCGCGCTCCTCGAGGGGCTCGGCGCCGAGCGGCGGCACCTGAAGCGCATCGTGCTGCAGGCGCCGGACCGCATCTTCTTTCTGCGCGTCGACGAGATCGACTGGATCGAGTCCGCCGGCAATTACGTCCGCCTTCACGTCGGCGCCGACGCGCACCTCCAGCGGGAAACGATGCAGACGCTCGAGTCGCGGCTCGATCCCGAGGCGTTCCTCCGAATCCATCGCTCGACGATCGTGAACCTGGACCGCGTGAGGGATCTCAAGCCGCTCTTCCACGGCGGCTACCTCGTGACGCTCAAGGACGGGACCGAGCTCTCGTCGAGCCGTCACTACTCCGAGCGGCTCAGGGCGCTCTTCGGTCCGACGGCCTGAGCCGTCGCCCATCGCCGGCGATCGCGCCCCGGTGATCGAGCGCCATCCCGCACGTCCCGCAGGGGCGGCGATTCGTCACGGGAAGGTCGCCGCTCGTCCCGATTCCCTCGCGGGCGGCGCTCCGCCTGCGCATCCTTGTTCGTGCGCGGCGCCGAAGGACCCTCGCCGACGCGTCTCGGGCGCGTCGCGATCCGGCGACCCACGACGCGGAGGAATCCGAAGATGAAGTGCGCGCTTCACACGTCGATCACCGCCCTCTCCCTTCTCGCGGCGGCCGCCTCGGGCTTCGCGGACTTCACCGGGCAGGCGCAGTTCGGTGAGGGAACGACGATCTGCGTCGCGTGGGGCGACGCGAACGGCGACGACCGCCTCGACCTCGCGGTCGGCAACTTGGGTGACCCGAACATGCTCTACCTCAACAACGGCGACGGCACGTTCGCCGGGCAAGCGCAGTTCGACACGGGCTCGACGTTCGCCGTGACGTGGGGGGACATCGAGAACGACGGGGACGCGGACCTGGCGGTGGGGAACGGAAACAGCGAACAGAACTGGCTCTTCGTGAACGACGGGACCGCGACGTTCACCCAATTCGACGAGTTCGGGCGGCGGCGCACGAACGCGCTCGCGTGGGCCGACTTCGATCTCGACGGCGACGCCGACGTCGCCGTGGGCAACGGCCTCCTCGGCACGGCGGAGCAGAACCGGCTTTTCGTGAACAACGGCAACGGCACGTTCACCGGCACGCTCCAGTTCGGCATCGGGCAGTCCGCCACGCTCGTGTGGGGGGACTTCGACGACGACGGCGACCCGGACCTCGCGGTCGGCAACGGAGGCTTCGGCACGGATGAGCAGAACTTTCTCTACGTGAACAACGGGAACGGCACGTTCACCGAGGTGGCCGAGTTCGGAGGCGGCGATACGGCGTGCCTCGCGTGCGCCGACGCGGACAACGACGGGGACCTCGACGTCGCGGTGGGCAATTGGCGCAACCAGCAGAACCTCCTCTACGTGAACGACGGGAGCGGGGCGTTCACGCAGGAGGCGCAGTTCGGATTGCGCGACACGAACACGCTCGCATGGGGCGACGCGGACAACGACGGCGACCTGGATCTCGCCGTCGGGAACGGCGACTTCACGACGGCGGACACGAACTTCCTCTACCTGAACAACGGCGACGGGACGTACGCCGAGACGGCGCAGTTCGGCCTCGGGAGCACGGACGGAGTCGCGTGGGGCGATTACGACGCCGACGGAGACCTCGATCTCGCCGTGGGGAACGAGCACACGCCCGCGACCAACTACCTCTACGTGAACAACGAGAACGACGACGACTTCGTCGTGCTCCATCTCGTCGGGCACCGGCACGACCTGGGGATCGGGTATTCGAACCGCGACGGGATCGGCGCGCGCGTCGAGGCGTTCGAGGCGGGATTCCTCGGCGATCCGGCGCACCGACTCGGCATGCGCGAGATCGAGGCGCACGGCGGCTTCTCGTCGCAGAGCGCGATCGACGCCCACTTCGGGTTACCGAATCAGGCGACGGTCGACGTGCGGATCGTGTGGCCGGGCTCGGGGGGCTCGCGCATCGTGCAGTTCCTGAGCGGCATCGCGGTCGGACAGCGATACGTCGTGAACGAACAGGGGAACCCGACAGGAGTGACCGCGGGGACGGCGGGTCCACGCGATCGGGGAATCGGCACGGACGTTCGCCTGTCCGCCGCGCCGAACCCGACGCGCGGCTCGACGATCATCACCGCGGCGCTCCCGTTGGGGAGGCGGGCGAACCTCGCGCTCTTCGACGCGTCCGGCCGGCTCGTGCGAACCCTCGAGCAATCGGCGGACGCGCGCTGCGGGCTCTCCCATACGGAATGGGACGGGCGAGATCAGAGGGGAAGGCTCACGCCTGCAGGCGTCTACTGGGTTCGCTCGGCGGACGCCCGGTCCGCCCGTCCCGCACGAATCGTGATCGTCCGCTAGCGCCTCACGCCCCGAGCCGCTCCTCGAGCGCGGAAACGACGGTCGAGAGCGTCTTCACGCGCGCCCACAGCTTGTCCTCCGCCTCGACGATCGTCCACGGCGCCACCTTCGTGCTCGTGCGCTCGATCATCTCGGCGACCGCCGCTCGGTACTCGCGAAACTTGAGACGGTTGCGCCAGTCCTCCGCCGTGATCTTGTGGTTCTTGTACGCCGTCCCCTCGCGCTCCTCGAAGCGGCGGAGCTGCTCCTCGGGGCTCACGTGCAGCCAGAATTTCACGACGACCGTCCCGAACTCGGCGAGGTGCCGCTCGAAGTCGTTGATCTCCTGGTAGGCGCGCCGCCACTCCGCCTCCGACGCGAAGCCCTCGACGCGCTCGACGAGAACGCGCCCGTACCACGTGCGGTCGAAGATCGCGAGATGCCCCGCCTTCGGGAGTTGCCGCCAGAACCGCCACAGGTGGTGATGCGCCTTCTCGGTCGCGTCGGGCGCGGCAACCGGGATCACCTCGTAGCCGCGTGGATCGAGCTCCTGAGTGAGGCGCTTGATGTTTCCGCCCTTCCCCGCGGCGTCCCAGCCCTCGTACAGGATCGCGGCCGGCACACGCTGGCGGTAGCACTCGAGGCCGAGATCGCGGAGACGCGCCTGCAGCCGCTCGAGCCGCTTCTCGTAGTCGCCGCGCTCGAGGCGCTTGGTGAGGTCGACGCGATCCAGGATCGTCGCCGGGCCCGCGCTTTCGACGCGCGCGGCGCGGCGGCGGAGGTCGGCGTCGGCGGCCGCGGCCGGCGTCGACGCGGCGCCGCGCGACCCGCTCCCCCGCTCGCCGCGTCCGCGCTCCTCGAGCGCCCGCCGGAGCGCCGCGAGAACCGTCTCGAAGACCTTCACGCGCCGGAATTGCCGGTCGGTCGCCTCGACCAGTCGCCACGGCGCGTGCGCCGTGCTCGTGAGCTCGAGCATCCCCTCGGCGGCCGCGGCGTACTTCTTGTAGCCGCGATGCCGCCGCCAATCCGGCTGCGTGAGCCGCCAGCGCTCGTATCGGTCCGCCTCGATGTCCGCGATCCGCTTCCCCTGCTCCTTCTTCGAGACGTGGAGCCAGAACTTGACGAGCACGAAGCCGTCGTCCGTCAGCGAGCGCTCGAACTCGCGGATCTCCGCGGCGACGGCCCGCGCGTCCTCCGCGTCGATCTCGCCGTCGAGCCGGTCCTCGAGGAGGCGCCGGTACCACGAGCGATCGAAGAACGCGAAGTCGCCGCGCGCGGGGAGTCGCGAGCAGAAGCGCCAGAGGAACGGGCGGAAGCGCTCCTCCTCGTTGGGCGCCTGCGTCGTGTGGACCTTGAAGCCGCGCGGGTCGAGCGGGTAGACGAGGCTCGCAATCGAATCGCCCTTTCCCGAGGCGTCCCACCCCTCGAGGAGCACGACGACGGGGATGCGCGCGGCGCGCACGGCGAGCTGAGTGTCGCGCAGGTCGTCGCGTAGGCCCCCGATCGCCTCGCGGTACTCGCTCTTCTTCATCTTGAGGTCGAGGTCGAGGCTCTCGAGCAAGTTCGTTTCGCTCCGGAATTGGTGAATGCTCGCAAGAACGCGCGGTTCGTTCGCGAGATTAGCACGCGCGGCCGACGCGGCGCACCTCCCCCGCTCGACTCCACATGTTATAATTGCGCATGGCATCGCGATCACGCGTGCGCGGCGTCGCTCGTCTCGCGCTTCTCCTCGCCGCCGCCCTCATCGACGCGTCCACGCGGCCCGCGCTCGCCGCCGTGAGCCCCGTCCACGTGAACCAGTTCGGCTACGCGCCGGCCGACGCCAAGTGGGTCGCCGTCGCGACGGCCGCGAGCGCGTTCGAAGTGCGGCGGACCGGAGACGACGCGCTCGTCCTCTCAGGCGCGCTCTCCCTGCGTCGCGCGAACGACCCGGCGAGCGGCGACGACGTGTACCAGGGCGACTTCAGCGCGCTCACCGCGACCGGCTCGTACCTCGTGCGCGTCCCCGGCGTCGGCGATTCGCCGCCCTTCCTCGTCCATCCCGCCGTCTACGACGAGTTGTACCGCCTCTTCGTGAAGGGGCTGACGTACCAACGCTGCGGCGCCGCGATCCCGGCGTCGATCGGCGGCGCGTGGACGCACGACGCCTGCCACGACGGGGGCGCCGGCGTCGCGTCCCACGACTGGGCGACGACCGGCGGCGCGCCGGGGGGCTACCGCAACACGATCGGAGGCTGGCACGACGCCGGCGACTACGGGAAGTACGCGACCAACAACGCGTACGCCGTGGGCATCCTCCTCCAGGCGCACGAGCGCTACCCGAGCCGCTTCGCGCGAGACGATTGCGGGATCCCCGAGAGCGGGAACGGGGTCCCGGATCTCCTCGACGAGGCGCGCTGGTCCCTCACCTGGATGCTCACGATGCAGGACGCGAGCGGTGGGGTGCGGCACCGCGAGTCGATCGCGAACTGGGCTGGGATGCATCTCCCCGAGGCGGATCCGGTCACGCGGTACTACACGTCGATCTCGAGCGACGCCACGGCGGTCCATTGCGCGGCGATGGCGCTCGCCGCGCGCGTGTACGCGCCCTTCGACCCGGCCTTCGCCGCGGCCTGCGGCGCGAGCGCGACGAGCGCGTGGGCCTGGCTCCAGGCGAATCCCGCGCGCGTCCCGACCGGCGGCTTCGCGAACCTCTACGGCCACACGGGCGCGACATACATCCTCGGGAGCGAGGTGGGCCGCCGCCTCTGGGCCGCCGCGGAGATCTTCCGCCTCAACGGGTCGGCGGCAGCGAAGGCGTACGTCGACGCGCACTGGGGGCTGGGGAAGGACTTCAACGGCGTCTGGTATCCGGACGGTTGGGCCGACGTCGCGAACATGGGCGCGTTCACTTACCGCGACACGCCCGGGGCCACGGCCTCGATCGTGTCGGGCGATTGGTGGAGCGTCGAGAGCAGCGCGCTCTCGTCGTGCGCGCAGTGGGACGCGCGCCGCGCGCAGGACGGGTACGCGTGCGTCGCCTCCGCGAGTGGCGCGTACGGCGACTACTACTGGGGCTTCACGGGCGTCATCCTCCGCTACGCGTGGACCCTCCTCGAAGGGTATCGCTACAACGGGGACGCCGCGTACCGCGAGGCCGCGCGCGAGCAGCTCCACTACGTCCTCGGCAGGAACCCGATGGGGAAGGTCTACGTCACGGGAGTCGGCGAGCGGCCGGTCCTCCACTCGCACGGCGCGTGGAACAGTGCGGCCGGGTACGTCGCGGTCGCGGATTCGCTCTGCCGGCCGGTCCCCTACCTCCTCGTCGGCGGACCCAACAGGGCGGACAACGCGGCCATCTCGACGTATCCCGGAAAATGCTACCAAGACATCGCCGATCCGAACTACAGCAACTACGGAAACTACACGTTGAACGAGACCGCGGTGAACATCCAGGCGGCGCTCATCGTGCTCGCGGGCTACTTCTCGTCGGGCGCGACCGCGACGGACGTCGCGATCGCGCTCCCCTCCGAACGCGACGCCCGCCTCATGCCCCCATCGCCGAATCCGTTCCGGACGAGCACGCTCCTGCGCTGGGCGCGGACGGGCCGCACCGGGACGCATTCGGAGGAGGAGAGAACCGTGATCGTGTACGACGCGACGGGACGGCGGATCGCGCGGCTCGTCGCCCCACGAGCATCAGGGGACGCGCTCGAGGTGAGGTGGGACGGCCGGTCGGACGACGGCCGCCCGGCCGCGTCGGGGGCCTACTTCGCGCGCCTCGAGGCGGCGGCGTCCGGCGGCGCGCAACGCATCCTCCTCGTCCGATGACGACGCCGCGCTTCGTCCCGCTCCCCGACTACGTCGAGCACTCCCCCGAGACGATGCGGTCGCGCGCCGCGTCGTTCGCCGCGGAGATGGCGCGCCGGCGCACGGTGCGGCAGTTCTCCGATCGACCCGTGCCGCGAGAGGTCATCGACGACTGCCTCCGCGCGGCGGCGACTGCGCCGAGCGGCGCGAACATGCAGCCGTGGCACTTCGTCGTCGTGAGCGATCCCGCGGCGAAGAAGAGGATCCGCGAGGCGGCGGAGGCGGAGGAGCGCGCGTTCTACGGCGGCCGCGCGCCGAGGGAGTGGCTCGACGCGCTCGCGCTCCTCGGCACCGACGAGAACAAGCCCTACCTCGAGGCCGCGCCCCACCTCATAGCGATCTTCGCACAGGCGTACGGCGTCGGGCCGGGCGGCCGGAAGATCAAGCACTACTACGCCCACGAGTCGGTGGGGATCGCGAGCGGTATCCTGATCGCCGCGATCCACCACGCCGGCCTCGTCTCGCTCACGCACACGCCGAGCCCGATGGGATTCCTGAATCGCATCCTCGGGCGGCCGGTGAACGAGCGGCCGTTCCTCCTCCTCGTCGTCGGCTATCCGGCGGAGGACGCCGTCGTGCCGGAGATCACGAAGAAGCCGCTCGAGGAGATCGTGACCTCGATCTAACGTCCGAGCATCTCCCGCTGCACGCCCTCGCCGAGGGTCGCCGTCGTCACTCAGGTCTCTGGGAACGGGAAATCGGGAGCGCGCCCGTCGTCGTCGCGGGGCGCCGCGGCGGCCGCGGCGATCGTCCTCCCGAGAACGCGCGTGAGCGCGACCCACACGACGAGCGCGCCGAGGAGCAGGGTCGTGACGTAAGCGTTACGGCGCGCATCGCTCATCGAGCCCGCCATCATCCCGTGGAGCCACAGGTAAAGGAGCGTCGCCGCGAGCCCCTCGCCGAGGCGCGCCCCCGCGCCGTCCACGAGGAGCTTCGCGACGGCGCGCTGCGCCCGAGAGAGCGGCAGGTACGCCTGCTCCCAGTTCGCGCGGTGGATCGACGACTTGAGTCCGCCCTCGAGGACGCGGAGCGCCGAGCGCGTCGCCGACGACGTGGTCGCGAGGAGCGCCGCCGTCCCGCCGAGAAGCGCCCCGGGGAGGACGAGGAGGCTCCCCTGCACGCCGATCGCGTGCTGAAGGCGCGGCATGAGGTAGAGCTGGACGAGGAGCGCCATCCCGTTCAGCACGAGGTAGATGTTCGCGAAGAACGAGGCGTTCTGGCGGCCCGAGTTCCCCGACATCGCCGCCGCGAGGTAGAACTGGAACTCGATCAGCACGCCGGAGAGCGACGCGATCACGACGACCGCGAGGAGCAGGAGGGAGTAGCGCTGCCGGAGCACGGCGCGGATGTCGGCGGGGGCCGGCCTCACGCCGCCGCCCGCGAAGAGGCGGAGCTGCGAGGGGCAGACCGACTGGGCCATCGCCATCACGACCGCGGAGCCGACGAGGCCCGCGGCGCCGAGGAGGAGGAACCGCTGCGGCTCGATGCGCGACGCGAGCGCTTTCGCGACGAGCGCGCCGAGAACGCCCCCCGCGATCGAGGCGGCGCCCACGACGCTGTAGCACCTCGCGAGATCGCGGCGCGGCGCGCGGTCGAGGAGGTCCGCCGCGAGGAGCCACGAGAGCGAGAAGAGGACCCCGAACGCGAGCGGGACGAGCATGAAGAAGGCGGTCATCACGGGCCCGCCTCCGGGGCGCGCGACGCCGTGGAACGCGACGAGGACGGCGGCCATCGCGACGGGGACGATGACGCGCGCGCGGCGCGGACCGAGTGACCGCATGAGCCACAGCGTGAGGAGCGCCATGGGGAGCGAGAGCATCGCGATTCCCATGTACGCCATCGGCAGGTCGTAGAGGCCGCGCTCCTGGAAGTAGAGCGCGTCGCGCCCCGTCTTCGTGAGGACGAAGGCGCACGTGAGGAGAAAGACGGCGACCGCGACGGCGGCGGTGCGGCCGTTCACCCTCGCGTGCTTGGGGCTCTCGGTTTCCGGCACGCTCTCCTTCCCTCCGTGTCGGGGAGGTGCGCCGACGCGGGCGGCGAGAGAGTCACGGGATTCGAGGGGATTGTCAACCGAGCGGTGGAGTCTCCGCGCGACGGCCCCACCCGATCTCCCCGAGCGCGGCGCGGATGGCGGCGAGGAGGGCCTCGGTCTCGTAGGGTTTCTCGAAAAACGCTGCCGCGCCGATGTCGAGCGCCCTCCTCTCGAGGCCGGGCTCGCCGCGTGCCGTCATGAAGATAACCGGCGGGGCGAGCGGGATGTCGAGGATCCTCTCGGCGAGGGAGAAGCCGCCGGAGGGGGTGGAGACGTCGAGGATGACGAGGTCGGGACGCTGGCGAACCGCCGCGCTCGCGCCCGACGGCGCGTCGCGCGCGGTGGCCACATCGTAGCCGCTCGCTTGCAGGCGGGCCGCGACGCTCGCGGCCAGCGTATCGTCCTCGTCGACGAGGAGGATTCTCTTCATCGCGCCGTCCTTCTCCACCGTGCGGTTGGTCTTCGGGGGGACCGATCGGGAGCCTTCTCCAAGATGATCGGCACGAAACGCGGTAGGATTGAGCCATGCGCCGCCCCCTCGTTCTCGCGACGGCCCTGGCGATCGCGACCGTCGTCGTGTTCCGCGGCGCGCTCGACGGCGAGTTCGTCGACTGGGACGACGGGATCAACGTCTCCGAGAACCCGATTCTGAACCCGGCGACGCCGGGGAGCGTCCTCCGCTTCTGGAGCGGGCCCTATCTTCGGCTCTACATCCCGCTCACGTACACGGCGTGGGCCGCGATCACGCCGTTGGCACGCGCGGCGGCCGCGGGCGGCGGCGCGCTCGGTCCGCTCGATCCGCGGGCGTTCCACGCCGCGAACCTCGCGGTGCACGTCGCCGCCGTCCTCCTCGTGTTCGGAATCCTGAGGTTGGTCGTTCGCCGTGACGCGGCCGCATTCGGCGGGGCCCTCCTCTTCGCGCTCCACCCGGCTCAGGTGGAGCCGGTCGCGTGGGTGACCGGGATGAAGGATGTCCTGGGGGGGGCGCTGGCGCTTGCGGCGGTCTGGCTCTACCTCCGGTGCGCGGCGGATACTCGACGACGAGGACGCTTCGCGCTCCCGACGGCGCTCTTCGTCCTGGCGTTGCTCGCGAAGCCGAGCGCGGTCGCCGTGCCGCTCGTCGCGTGGAGCCTCGACCGCTGGGCGCTCGGGCGGAGCGCGCGCGAGGCGACGATCTCTCTCGCCGGGTGGGCCGTAATCGCGCTCGCGTGGGTCGCGCTCGCCGCCGGCGTGCAGCCGCTTGGAGCGGTCGACGTCGTCGCGTCCGCGTGGGGTCGCGTCGTCATCGCCGGCGACGCGCTCGCCTTCTACATCCGCCATGTCCTCTGGCCCACGTCGCTCGCCGTCGACTACGGTCGTTCTCCCGCGACCGTGCTCGCGCGACCGGGCGCCGCGTGGGCGCTCGCGCTCCCAGTCGCGGTCGGCGCGCTCGCGTGGATCGTGCGGCGGCGCGCGCCCTTGCTCGTCGCGACCGCCGCGGTCTTCGCCTGTGGCCTCGCTCCGGTGCTCGGCTTCCTCCCCTTCGAGTTCCAGAATCACTCGACGGTCGCGGACCGTTATCTGTACGTCGCCCTGCTCGGGCCCGCGCTCGGGGTCTCGGCCGCGCTTCGCCGCGCGCGCCCCGCGGTGCTCGTCGCCGCGTCGCTCGGCCTCGCGGCGCTCCTCGGGGGTCGGAGCGCCGCGCAGGTCCGCGTGTGGAAGGACACGAAGACGCTCTTCGCGCACGCGCTCGCGGTGAACCCGCGGAGCGCGGTCGCGCACAACCTCTACGGTCTCTCGCGCGCGCGCGAGGAACGCGTCGACGACGCCCTCGCGCACTACGCCGAGGCGATCCGCCTGCGGCCCGCGTACGCGGAGGCGCACTACCACCGCGGTCTCGCCCTCCTCGGTCTCGGGCGCGCCGCCGAGGCGGAGGCGTCGTTCGCCGAGGCGATTCGGCGCCGCCCCGAGTTCGTGGACGCGCACAACAACCTCGGCGTCGCGCTCTCGCGGCAGGAGCGACGCGCGGAGGCGGCCGCGGCCTTCGAGAGGGCGCTCGCGCTCCGCCCAGACGATCCCGAGGCGCACACGAACCTCGGGAACGCGCTCGCGCGGGAGGGGCGGCTGGCGGAGGCGCGCGCCCACTACGAGCGCGCACTCGCGGCGCGCCCCGACTCGCCCGAGGCGCTCAGCAACCTGGGCGCGCTCCTCGCGCGCGAGGGCGACGTGGCGCGGGCTGTCGACTACCTGGCGCGCGCCGTGCGGCTCCGATCCGATTCCTCCGCGCTGCGCGCGAACCTCGGACTCCTGCTTCTGGCGCTCGGCCGGAACGACGAGGCGATCGCGCATCTCTCGGAGGCGGTTCGCGCGGACGCGGATTCATGGGAGGCGCGTCTCCATCTTTCGCGCGCGCTCGCGGCGGCGGGCCGTGTCGACGAGGCGCGGGCGGCCCACGACGCCGCGCGCCGTCTCAATCCCGCCCTGACGGAGCGCAGGTCGGGAATCGCCGAGCCCGCACGATGAGGGCCGCCCTCATCGTCCTGGTCGCGACGATCGCCCTCTTCGGCGACGTGCTGTTCCTCAAGCGAGGGGTCGTCGTCTCGATGCTGGGCACTGACCTCTCGCTCCAGTTCGCTTTCTGGCGCGAGTTCGGGTTCGGCGAGTTGCGGCGCGGGAACCTCGCGCTGTGGAACCCGCACATCGACTCCGGAACGCCGTTCTTCGGCGGGTTCCAGCCCGCGCTCCTCTACCCGCCGAATTGGATCCACCTCCTGCTACCGCTCGACCTCGCGCTCAACATCGAGGTCGCGCTCCACATCTTCCTGCTCGGTCTCTTCACGTTCGCGTGGATCGCGCAGCGCGGCGCGCGGGGCGAGGCCGCGCTGGTGGGCGCCGCGCTCGCGATGTTCGGCGGGGCGACCTTCACGCACGTGTACGCTGGCCACCTGAGCCTCCTCGCCGCGACCGCGTGGACGCCTCTCGTGTTCCTCGCGGTCGACCGGCTCGTCGAGGGGCGCTCGCGCGCGGGCCTCCTCGTCGGCGCGCCCGCCGTCGCGCTGCAACTCCTCGCGGGGCATCCGCAGACGGCGTTCACGACGGCGATCGCGGCGGCGCTCCTCCTCGCGCTGTCGCTCGGGCGGGCGCGGCGGCGGGCGCGCGCCGTGGTCGCGTTCGTCGGCGTCGCCGCCGGGGGCGCCGCGCTCTCCGCGGTGCAACTCCTCGCGGGCCTCGACGCCGTGACCGAGAGCACGCGAGGCCTCGCCGGCCTCCCCTACGCCGAGGCCGCGGCGTTCTCCTTCCCACCCGAGAATCTCTTGACGATGATTTCCCCGAAGTTCTTCGGCTTCGGCCTGGCGCCCGGAGGGACCGCGGCGCCCGCGTACTGGGGCCGATGCTACTCGTGGGAGATGACGCTCTTCATCGGGGTCGCCGGGTTCTTCCTCGCGCTGTGCGCGGTCGTCGGCCGAGGCGCCGGCGCGCGCGGGGACGCGGTCGAGGGCGCGCATCACGACGGGCTCCGCACTTCACGGCGGATGGCAATCCTGGTCGCGCTCCTCCTCCTCATCGCGCTCGGCGCGCACACGCCGCTCTTCCGCGTCCTCCACGCGGCGATCCCGGGGTTCCGCGCGTTCCGCGGGCCGTCGAAGTTCCTCGTCCCCGCGTCGATCGTCCTCGCGTTCCTCGCCGCGGCGGGGCTCGACCGCCTCGCGCGCGCGGAGCGCCCGGGCCGCGCCGCGCCCCGCGCCCTCCTCGCGTCCGCGCTTCTCCTCGCCGGCGCCGGCGTCGCCGTCCGCGCGGCCGGAGACGCCGGGCCCGATGGAGCGTGGGGACGGGTCATCGCGTCGCTCGCGGCGAGCGGCGAGTCGTACCTCGCGCGCGATTCTGTCGGCGACGCGCGGTTCATCGAGCATGCGGCGCGCCACGCCGCGGGCGGTCTCTGGATAGCGTCCGCAGTCGCTCTCGCGCTCGCGGCGGTCGTCGCGCGGGCGCGCGGCCTCACCGCCGCGCGCTTCGTCGGCGTCCTCGCGGTCGCCGAAGTCCTCTCGTTTGCGCTCGCGACGCGCCCGACGTTTTCTCTCGCGCCGGTCCTCCATCCAGCCCCGCTCGTCTCGTTCCGCGAGAACCACCCCGGAGACTCGCGTGTCCTCCACGCCGAGGGCGAGGACAACGCGTTCCTCGCGAACGGCCTTCTCGGCCTCTGGGGCTACGATCCAAACGTGAGCCGGCGCTACGCGGAATTCATGTACTTCACTCAGGGCGTCGATCCCGACCGCGCGACGTACCACTTGCGGTTCACGGCGCACCACCCGCTCCACCGCATGCTGCGCTGGCGGTACCTCGTCTCGGCGCGCCCGGGCGCGAGCGTTCGCGAATTCGACGCGCCTCTCCCCCGCGCAATCCTCGTCGGGGAGTGCGTCGTCGCCAAGGGGCGCGACGCGGTGTTCTCGGCGCTCGCGTCGCCGGCGTTCGATCCGGAGCACGTCGCCGTGCTCGAGTCGCCGCCGGATCCCGCGCCGGAGCGCGGCGCGGGCACGGGAGATCGCGCGAGCGCGGTGCGCGTCACCGATCTCTCGACCGACGAGATCCTCGTCGAGGCCGAGACCGAGCGGGCGGCGATCCTCGTGCTCACGGACGCGTACAGCGCGGGGTGGCGCGCGGTCGCGCTTCCCGGGAGCGCGCAGGCGGCGTACCACGTCATGCCCGCGAACTACGTCCTGCGCGCGATCCCCCTCGCGGCCGGGCGCCATCGGCTGCGGCTCGAGTACGCGCCACACGGTTATCGGATCGGGAGGTGGATCTCGCTCGCGGCGCTCGCGGGCCTTGCCGTGTGCGCGGGCGTCGCGCTCGCGGCGGCGGCGCGGCGCCGCTGATCACGCCGCTTCGCGCTCGGAGAGCCTCTCGTACGCGTCGATCGTCACCGCGTGGCCGCGCGCCGTGAGCGCGCGCGCGAGCGTGAGCGTGAAGTGCTCGGCGCCCCTCATGATCTTCTCGATCGAGTTTATGAAGAGGAGCCGCATGCCTCGGGGAGTGTATCATCCCGGCATGGGTTCCATGGCGGCCGGGCGCGGGTCGGCGCCGTGACGCGCAGGCTCCTCCTCCTCATCGCCGTGTCGTTCGCGCTGCGCGTCGCGGCGGTCCTCGTGATCGGCGAGTACCGCTACCCGAACGTGTGGGAGTCGGGGAGGATCGCCGAGGCGCTCGTCGCAGGGCACGGGTTCGCGTTCGACTGGCGGGCGATGCTCGCGGAGCCGCCGCCCGAGCCGGACGTCGCGTCGACGTGGTGGCCCCCCGCGTACCCGGCTTTCCTCGCCGCATGTCACGTCGTCGCGCCCAGCGCGCCGTATCTCGCCGCGAGCCTCGCGCAGGCCGCGCTCTCCGCGGTCCTGCCGGCGCTGCTCTTCTTGATGGGACGGCGTCTCTTCGGCGAGCGCGCGGGATGGATCGCCGCGATCGTCGCCGCGGTGCACCCGCCGTTCCTCGGGTTCCCGGCTCTCATCCAGACTGCGCTCTTCGAGATCTTCTGGACGACGCTCGCGCTGTGGCTCGCAATGCGCGCGGTCGTGAGTGCGCGCGGGGCCACGCGCGACGCTCTCCTCGCGGGGATCGCGGTCGCCATCGCGGGCTTGACGCGCCCGCCGGCGCTCGCGCTCCTCGTGATCGCGCCCATCGCGTGGCGCGCCGCAGGGCTCTCCGCGCGGGCCGCGCTCCGCCGCACGGGAGTGCTTCTCCTCGGCGCGGCGCTCCTCCTCGCGCCGTGGGTCGCGCGGAACCACCGCGTCCGCGGCGCGTGTATCCTCGTGTCGTCGAACGGCGGCTGGAACCTCTTCGTGGGGAACAACCCGGCGGGGACCGCGGACCGAGCGGACCTCGCGCGCGCGATCCCGCCGGAACTCCGCGGACTCCTAATGGCGATGAACGAGGTGGAGGGCGACCGGTTCCTGCGAAGCCTCGCGATCGACTACATCCGCGCGCACCCGGCCGAGACTGCGCGCCGCATCCTCGCGCGCGCGAGGAATCTCGTCTGGTTCAACGAGGACTTCGGGAGGACGAGCGGCTACTCGAGCGTCATCCAACGCTTCACGCGCGCGATCTACCAAGCGTCTTGGGCGATCCTGCTTCCGCTCGCGGTCGCGGGGATGGTCCTCGCGCGGCGTGATTGGCGCCGACACCTGCTCCTGTACGGCGCGATCGCCGCGAACGCGGCGGCGATCCTCGCGACCTTCTTCGTGAACCGCTACCGCGCCCCGATCGAGCCGATCCTGATCCTGTTCGCCGCAGCGGGAGTCGAGCGCATCGCGCTCTTTATCAGTCCCTCGAGTACCCGTCCTTCCAGATCGGCACCGACTCCTTCAGACGGTCGATGAGGTAGTCACAAGCGCGGAAGGCCTCGCCGCGGTGGCCGGCGTAAACCTTCACGACGAGGGAGACCTCGCCGACCGGGATGCGGCCGACCGCGTGCTCGACGACGACGCGCGTGACTCGGAAGCGCGCGGCGACCTCGTCCAGAATGCGCGCCAGCTCGCGCTCGGCCATCGGGCGGTACGCGGTGTAATCGATACCGGCGATCTCGCGCGCGCCCTCGAGGCCGCGCACGCGCCCCTCGAAGTGGACGACGGCGCCGATCTCGGGCTGGCCCGGCCGGTCGCCGTCGTCGGGCGTTGGGATCGGCCCCTCGACGATCCGCACGACGCGCTCCACGCTAGAATCCCACTTGGCGCCATCCCGGGACCATTGCCATGAGAATACCGCGTCACGCCTGCTCACGCCAGCGCTCCCCTCACGGGGCGGTCATCGTTCCTCAGCCGTGGGATCGCGCTCTGCAATCATGAAGATGTGATCGTGCTCCAGCACGCCGTCGCTGAGGAGCTCGCGCTCTCGCTCGATGAGCGCATCAAGGACGCGGCTCCCCTCCGGATCTTCAGGCCTGAAGTTGCAGATGATCTTGCTGAGGACGAGGTTCAGGAGCGTTCCACCGTATGGACTCTCCTCGACGACGCGGAACTTCCGCCTCACGAGCTCGGGGATTTCCTTGGAGCGAACTGATTCGGAGGAATCGTTCAGGCGCATGAGAGCCAAGGAAGGCCGAATAGTCCGAATCTTGACGAGCGCGCGAAGAGAGGGTCGGTACGCGTACTGACCCGTCGCGAGGAAGTAGATGAGTTTGGGGATGGGCATCGGCCAGTTGCAAACCCGGAGGCGCTCCGGAAGCCTGGCCAGCTCCGAGTTTGCCGCGGCGAGTTGCGCATCCGCCCATTGCCAGCGGCTCGGCCCGACGAACTCGTCCACGTAAAGGAGACCATCGTCTGTCAGGCTCTCCTGGATTTGGCCGAGCAGATGCTCAAGGTCTCGGATGTGATGCAGGCTGTGAAAACAGATGACCAGGTCGTAACGGCGAGGAGAGAGACGAACTCTGTTGCCGTCGGCTTGGAAATAGTTGAACTGGGCCGCTTCAGGGAGAGAGAGGGCGCGGGCTGAGCCTAGAGCTTCATCGGAGACGTCGAAACAATCGAACTTATGACAGATGGCGTGTGCGTGCGCTTGACGTTCGATCGTGCCGGTGCCGCATCCGACAACGAGCGCGCTACGGAATGGGACACGCTCGGCGTATTTCATCCGAAAGTAATCGAGGGGGTGAGTCTCGGGTTCTCCGGTGATCTGGCGGTTGCGGTAGCGCCGGACGGAAGGATGCGCGAGCCAGAGATTGTCTGAGATCTCGGGATTAAGATGAGCGTCGCTAATGAGCCTGAGAAACATGCGTCCACTCGCTTACGGCAGTCAGAGGACCCTACCCTCCCTGCACGGGCGGGATGAGCGCGATCTCGTCGCCGGGCGCGAGCGCGCGGTCCGGCGGGACGTACTCGAAGTTCACCGCGACGAGGAGCGAAGCGCGGAACGGCGCGAGCGCGGGGTACGCCGCGTCGAGGCGATCGAGCAGGGAGCGGACCGTCTCGCCGTCGGCGATCTCGAGGCGGAGCGACGCGTCGCCGACCGCGTCCTGCGCGCGCGAGAAGAGGCGCACGACGACGCTGCCGACCGGCGCGGCCCCGCCGGACGGCTTCGCGGCAGGCCCGCCCGCGCCGCCCACCCGCCGCGCCTCGAGGCCCACGCGAACGCCCCGCCCTCAGCCCGCGTCGGCGAGCGTGGTCTCGAGGACGGCCGCGCCGCTCGCATCCGAGGCGTTGGCGCGCGTCGCGTCCGCCGCGCTCGTGACCCCCGCGGCCGTCGCTCCGTCATCGCCGCCCGGCGGCGCGATCGCGCGCGCGCCGCGCGGCTCGAGGTCCGGGAAGAGCCCGTCGCGGTCGATCGCCACGTAGCCAATCTCGTCCATCGCCAGGCCGAAGAGGTGCTTGAGCACGCCGATCGGGTTCACGTTGTGTCCAGCCGCGTCCCCGATTTGGAGGAGCATCCGCAGGACGAGCGTGTCCGTCTCGTGCGCCTCGAGCCGGCGCACCGCGCGGCGGAGGTCGGTCGTCTTCGCCTTCCCCTTGCGCTCCTCGACGACGGGGAGCGTCGCCACGACGCGAAACGCCTCGGCGCGCTCGCGCAGCGCCGCGAACCGCTCGCGCCACGCCTCCGGGAACGTGAGCGTGTACGACGCGAGCGTGAGCGCCGCCGCGAGCGACGCCCCCTCGCGCCCCACGACGCGCGCGTCGAGGAATTCGAGCCCCGGCTGCGCGACCTCGTTGAGCCGCCGCACGACTTCCTCCGGCTCGATCTCCGCCGCGAGCTCGATGTCGATCCACTCCGAGCGGCTCGTCATCCCGAGTGGAAGCGGCGGCCCCGCGTGCACGCGCGGGTGCGGCGAGAACCCCTCGGTGAACACGAGCGGGAACCCCGAGCGCCGCAGCGTGAGCTCGACCACCCGCAGCACGTCGAGGTGCGAGATGAATCGGATCTCCCGCCCCTTCGCGAATCGCAAGCGGTAGATCCGCGCGATCGCCTGCCGCGCCCTGCGTCCCGCCGCGAACGGCGCGGGCTCCGGCTCGCCCTTCACGCGCCGCGCGAGCTTGATGTCCTTCCCGATCCCCGGGATCCCGCAAAAGTGGCAGTCGCCCCACTTGCAGTCGGTGGTGGTGAGCTCCTGGAACGCCTTCGCGCGCTCCTCCTTGAGGAACCGCTTCGTGATCCCGATGTCGATGAGGTCCCACGGCAGCACCTCGTCGAGGTCGATCTGACGCAGGATGTCGTTCGGCTCCGCGCCCGTGCGCGCGAACGCCTCCTCCCAGATCTCCGGCTTGAACCCCTCATGCCAGCCGTCGAAGCGCGCCCCCATCCGCCACGCGGTCTCGATCGCGTCCGCGAGCCGCCGGTCCCCGCGCGAGATGATCGCCTCGAGCCGCGACGTTGCCACGTCGTGCGTCTTGACTTGCGTCCACCGGTTCTGCAGGCCGCGCCGCAGGTACCGGAAGCGGTCGTGGAGCATCTGCGTCTCGGAGAACGCCTCCCACTGGAACGGCGTGAACGACTTCGGAACGAACGCGCCGACCGAAACGGTCACCATCTTCCGCGCGCCGTACTTGCGCCCGATCGCGTTGATCTCGCGCACGAGCCCGATCATCTCGTCCATGTCCGCGTCGGTCTCGGTCGGGAGGCCGATCATCATGTAGATCTTGATGAGGTCCCAACCCTGCGAGTACGCGACCTCGGCCGCGTCGAGCATCTCCTGGTTCGTGATGTCCTTGCTGATCACCTTGCGGAGACGGTACGAGCCGGCCTCCGGCGCGAACGTGAAGCCGGTCTTCTTGACCTGCGCGACCTGCGACGCGAGCTCCGCCGTGAAGCGGTCGGCCCTGAGCGACGGCAGCGAGATCGCGATCTTCTCCTCGGCCAACTGCGCGACGAGCCCCTTCGCGAGCGGGTGGAGCATCGAGTAGTCGGCGGTCGAGAGCGAGAGGAGCCCCACCTCGCCCTGCCCGCTCCCCTTGAGCCCCTCGAACGCGACGCCCTTCACGGCCATCATCGGGAGCTCGCGGGTCGGCCGGTAGTAGTAGCCGGCCTGGCAGAAGCGGCACCCCTGCGTGCAGCCGCGCATCACCTCGATCGCGAGGCGGTCGTGCGTCGGCTCGATCGCCGGCACCATCGGCGCCGCGGTGTAGACCGACGCGTCGAGCGTCTCGACCCACGTGCGGCGGACGCGGCGCGGCATCTCCGGATGGCGCGCCGTCCAACCAGCGAGCAGCCCGCGCTCGTCGTAGCGCGCCTCGTAGAGCGCCGGCACGTACACGCCGCGCTGCTTCGCCAGCTCGCGCAGGATCTCCGCCTTCGACGCGCCGCCGTCTCGCAGTTCCTCGTAGCGCGCGACGAGCGCCGGGAACGCCTCCTCGCCGTCGCCGATCACGAAGAGGTCGAAGAACGGCGCGACCGGCTCCGGGTTCGTCACGACCGGTCCGCCCGCGATGACGAGCGGCGCGCGCATCCCCTCGCGGTCGGCCGCGCGCAGCGGGAGCCCCGCGAGGTCGAGCATCGTGAGGACGTTCGTGTACGTGAGCTCGTAATGGAGCGAGAAGCCGATCACGTCCATCTCGGCGAGCGGCGTGCGCGTCTCGAGCGTGTAGAGGGGGATGCCGTGACGCCGCATCGCCGCCTCCATGTCGAGCCACGGCGCGAAGACGCGCTCCGCGGCGACGCCCGGCATGCGGTTCAGGATCTCGTAGAGGATCTTCATGCCGAGCGTCGACATGCCGAGCTCGTAGATCTCGGGGAACGCGAGCGCGACGCGCGTGCGCACGGACGCCGGGTCCTTCCGGATCGCGTTCAGCTCGTTCCCGACGTAGCGCTGCGGCTTCGCGACGGAGAAGAGGACGGCGTCGAGCTTCGACTGCCAGGCTCTGTTCGGGATGGGCGACTCTCCTTTCCAATCGGGAGGCGGGGCGGTTTCCCACCCGACCCTGTCGGCGCCGCGCCGTGGGACCGTGCGGCCCGGTAGGCGTCGACGCTCGGAGAGACCATGGGCTCCGAGTGCGGCTGGGATGATAGGGGGCTGGTCTCGGGGCTGTCAAGCGCTCGGGCGCGGGCCGCGCGCGCTCGCGGCGGGCGTCGCGAGGGCGGCCGCCCGGCGGCGCGCGGCGCGGCCGCGACGCGCGACGAGGCCGAGCACGCCGAGCGCGACGGCGGCGAGCCCGGCCCCGGCGCGCGCGACGGTCGCGAACCCCTCGCGCGAGCGCGGAGAGCGCGTTGCGTCGACGCTCCCCCAGAGCGCGAAGCCGGCCCACGCCCGCGGCGCGAGCCCCGCGCGGATCGCCTCGACCTGCGCCGCCTGCAACGCGCGATCCGCGGGGAGCCCGCGATCGAGATGCGACCGATAGAACGTCTCGACGAGCCCGAGGGTCGTCTCATCGCCGACTTCCCAGAGCGTGAGGACGAGCGCGCGCGCGCCGGCGACGAGAAAGGCGCGCGCGAGCCCGAGCACGCCCTCGCCCCGCTCCAAGCGGCCGAGCCCCGTGTTGCACGCCGAGAGAACGACCAACTCCGCGGGGATCCGGAGGCGCCGGATCTCGTGGGCTTGGAAGAAGCCGTCTTCCGCGGGGTCGTCGTCCTGAGCGAGCGCGAGCCCGCTCCGGCCGGGCTCCGCTTCGTCGAGGAGCCCGTGCGTCGCGAAGTGGACGTGGCTCGAGGCGCCGATCGCACCCTCGACGGCCTCCTCGGTCGCCGACGCGCCCGTGAGGAGAGTGGCTCGCTTGAAGAAGCGCGCGACGCGCTTCGCCTCCTCCTCCGCGTGGGGCAACGCCCCGAACCGCCAGCGCTCCGCGCCGCGCACGGCGGATGCCGACGAGAGGAGGATCTCGTCCCGGAACGAAGCGGGATTTCCCACCGCGAGGACCCGGCGGGGTCGCGCGCGTCGCTCGCCTCGGAGCGCCGCATCGAGGAGGCTCGCGGACGGAGACGTGACGATCGGGTGCCGCTCGACGAGAAAGCGATTCCCATCGGAGAGAGCGGCGAACGGGAGCCCGAAGAGCGGGCCATCGGGCACGATGACGAGCCGCGCCTCTTTGGGGATTCGATCGAGAACGGGACCGAGGAGGAGTTGGTGGAGTCGGACCGCCGAGTCACGCCACGCGTGGGACGCCGTGTCGAGCAGGGCGTGCCGGAATACCGCGACGGCCGCCGCGAGCGAATCGGAGCCCATCGTGATCCGCTCGCCATGGAGGGTCCCCTCGCCGACGAGGAAGAGAGCGCTCTCCGTATCCCCAACGACGTACTCGAGGAGGACCTGGCCTGGGAGGAGGACGCGTTCGCGGACGTCCTCGACTCCCAACGGGGCGCGCGCACCCGACGCCGATCCCAGGATCGGGCTCCGCGCGGCGATCTCCTCGACCACGGCCGCGTACTCCCGGCTCGTCTCCTCGAGCGCCCCCTCCAACGAATCGACGATCTCGGCCGACCAGACCTCGGCGGAGACCGCGCGCGAGAGATCGGTCTGGAGCATTCCGAGGTGCGCCGCGAGGGCGCGCTCGCGCGAGCGGAGCGCCGGCTCGACGTGCGATCCGGGATCGGCGTGCGCGCCGGAGAGCGCGTCGAGCAGGGCCCGGGCGCGCGCCCGCTCCGCGACGCGAAAGGCCTCGAGACATTGCGCTCCGCCTGCGCCATTGCTCTCCGCCATCTCCAGAAGCACGAAGACGCGCTCCGCGTACACGTTTCGTCCTTGCGAGAGGACGCCGAGGCGCACCGCTTCGCCGGCCTGGCCGCGACGGACGCTCTCGACGGACTCGATCGCCTCGGCGAGGAGGGCGTCGGCGCCCGCGAGGTCTCCCGTTCCGCGAAGCCAACGGGCCTTGGCGGCGAACGCTTCGCGAAGGAGCGACCGCGAGCGAACCGCGCGACCGCGCCCGATCGCCTCGTCGAAGGAGGCGAACGCGCGATCGCCCTCTCCGCGCTCAGCGTGAATGGCCCCGAGTGCACAGTCGGCTCCGCCCGCGAGGAGAGGGTTTCCGAGCGTGTCGGCCAGGGCGCGTGCCCCGCGGAGATCCGACTCCGCGCGCTCGAAGTCCCCGAGCGCCGCGTGCACGGCTCCAAGCTCGAGCAGCGCCTGAGCGACAACGAAGCGGGTCGCGCCTCGCCTCGCCGCGGAGACCGCCTCGGCGATGGCCGCGGCCGCCTCCTGCGGCCGTCCGAGAGCGAGTTGCGCGCGGCCGATGCAGAGGAGCGTCTCGGCCTCGAACCGCGGCGAACCTTGCGCGAGCGCCGCGGGGAGCACTCCCTGGTAGTGCCGGAGCGCCTCCTCGTGACGCCCCAACTTCGCGTAGAACTCTCCGATCTGCTCCCGGAGGATCGTCTGCGCTTCGGCCATTCCCGACGATTCGGCCACGGGGAGCGCGTCACGGAGAACGACGAGCGCGCGACTGTACTGCTCCGTCTCCCCGCAGAGCACGGCGAGGTAGATCGCGGCTTGAAGTCGGCTGCCGACGCCCGCCGGGCCCGCGGCGGCCGCGACCCGCAGCCCCTCCTCGAGGCTCGCGATCGCGCGCTCGAATTCGCCCTTCTGGCCGAGGATCGACCCGCGGTCGGCGAGAAGGCCGGCTTCGACCGTCGCGAACTTCCCCTCGAGCGCCAGCGGGAGCGCCTCCTCGATCCGCGCGATCGCGTCGTCTAGATCGCCGCGTAACATCGCGATCTGTCCGAGCGTCCGTAGCGCCGTGACCGTGAGCTCGGCGTCCGAGAGACGGCGCGCCTCGTCGATGACGCGGAGGAGCGTCGCGCGCGCCGCGTCGAGGCGGTCCTGGAATTGGTCGACGGCCGCGAGGCGGAAGAGCGAGCGGTTCGCGCCGACCGGATCGTCAAGGCGTCGCGCGGCTTCGATCGCGCGCTCGCTCGTGGCGCGAGCCGAGTCCGGCGCGCCGACCCGGAAGTAGATGTTCCCCGCGTCCTGCTCGGCGCGGAGCGCGAGGTACGGATCGCCCGACGCCCGAACCGCGTCTCGAAGGCCATCGAGACGCGACCGCGCGCCGTCGAAGTCGGAGGCCCTGTAGAGGCGCTCGACCTCGACGAGCCCGTCCCACCCAGCGACGAGCGGAGGCAGCGCGGACGCGGCGAGCGACTCGTGGAAGGCGACCTCGCGAAAGCCGAGGGAATCGCCGAACGCTCGGGCGAGGTGGGTCGCGATCTCGCGCGCGAATTCGAGCCGCGCCCCGGCCGAGTCGGGGCGCGCGGCGAGAATGAGCCGCGCCCGCTCGGCGAGGAGATCCTCGACTGCACCGCGCGCGCGGGCCCGGTCGCGCGTAACAAGCGAGAGCGCGGAGTCCGCTTCACTCCGAGCGAGGTGTCCGACAAGCCGCTCCGCGAACGTCGGCGGCCGCGAGGGCTCGCCGGCTCGGGCCGGTCCGCAGTGGAACGCGATCGAGACCGCCGCCACGACCGCCGCGAGCAAGGCGGCGCCGGCCGGCGCATCAATCCGAATCAATCGTGGGAGCATCAAGACTATGGAAGGCGGAGACTCGTCGGCCTCTCGGCCAGCTCCTCGCGGACACGCGCCGCGCGCCCAAGCGAATGCGCCGCGGCCCGCGGCCGCGCGTTTCGAACGGGTCGGATCATAGGCCCCGCGGAGAGGGGCGTCAACGCGGCCGGCGGTCAGTGAGGAAGACGGTCGAGCAGATCGCGCGCGTCGCTCGCGTACGCGCCTCCATCGCGCGCCAGGCCCTCGAGGGTCGAGCGGGCCGGTTCGAGGCGCTCGGTCTTGAGGTACGCGTTCGCGAGGACCCAGAGAGCCTTCGCGTGAAAGTCGCCCCCGGCGTGACGGGCGGCCTTCTCGAGGGCGGGAACCGCTTCATCAAATTGTCCCGAGCGCGCGAGCGAGAGCCCGAGGAGGTACGCGGCCTCAGGGAGATCGGGAGCGCGCTCGAGGGTGGCGCGGAAGCGGCGGGCGGCCTCGTCGTAGCGGCCGAGGTCGAAGTACGCGGCACCTGTTTCCATCAGCTCCCGGACCGCGTCGCCGACGCCCGGACCGCGCACGATCGACGACGCCGTCTCCTCGAGCGGGAAGGTCGCGAGCCGCGTGTAGCCGGGCGGACCGAGGGCCACGCGCACCCCGACGACCGCGAAGACGAGGAGCGCGGCGACCGGAACGAGGACACGAGGGCGAAGGACCGGCTCGACGAGTAGGCGGAGTCGATCGGCGATCGACGAGCGCGGGCTCCTGGCGCGCGTGCGCCCCTCTCGAACCGCCTCCACGAAATCGCACGCGTGCTCCCGCATCGCGCCGACGGCGACCGAGCCCCGCTCGAGCGCCTGGAAGCAGAGATCGCACTCGAGGACGTGCGCTTCGAAGGCCCGTTTCTCCTCGGGCAAGAGCGTCGCGAACTCGTACCGCGCGAGGAGCCGGGTCAAGGCCGCGTGATCCGCGCCCTCCTTCATTGCGAACCTCCTTCCTTCCAGAGCCCCTCGAGGTGGCGGAGGAGCTTCTCTCGACAGCGCGAGATCCGGCTGTCGATCGTGCCGATCGGCTCGCCGCCGAACGCGCCCCGGATCTCCTCGCGCCCGGCCTCCGAGAGGAGAAGCGCGAAAACCTTTCGGCACTCCGCCGAGGCGAGTCGGAGCGCCTTCTCGAGAGATTCCCGCAAGTCGATCGCCGCGATCTCGCCTTCCGCGGAAACCCCGACCGTCTCCCAGATCATGCTCGGGTCCTCGGCCGCGCCGCGCGCGATCTCGAGACGGCGGCGCTTGAGGTAGTTCCCCACCTTGTTGTGGAGGATCGTGAACACCCACGCGAGGAAGCCCCGCGGCATCTCGGCCTCTCGGTACTTCTCGAGCACCGTTCGCATCGTCTCCTGCGTGACGTCCTGGGCGGCCTCTTCATCCCAGACCTTCCTTTTCGCGAGCGAGAGGATCCTTGCGTGGAGGCGCTCGAAGAGGGCGCTCTCGGCGTCGCGGTCCCCCGCCCGTGCGCGGGGAATTAAGTCCTCTATGGGCGGCGTGAGATTCGTCGGGTCGGTCATCGATCGTTCCGGCGGGACTGGCAGGCGCTCCGAAAGAAACACGGCAAGGCCGGCGGGCCTCCGGGAAAAGGAGAGGGTACCGGGCTCATGATGGGCCCGGCGGCCGCTCGGCTCCGCGACAGCGCCGATCGGGGCCACGCCGGCCGATCGTAGGAGGCCGTCGAGTCGACGTCAACGACCGCGCGGCGAGCCGCGAACGTTCGGCGCGCGCACAAGACGAAAGATCGGAGGTGCGCCATGCAGTGCCCCGTGCGGATCCTCGCCGGATTGCTCGTCACGTCTCTCCTCGCACCGAAATCGTTCGCCGCGGACTACGACGTGCCGGCCGCGTTCGCGACGATCCAGGCCGCTGTCGCGGCGGCCGTCGCGGCCGGGGCTGCGGAGAGCTACGTCAACATCACAGACCCGGTCGTCTTCACGAACGCCGAAGTCTTCATCGGGGACGATTTCGACGCGCTCCACCACCTCACGTTTCGCCCCCATCCGGATGCGCCCTTCGATCGGGCGACCATCTCCTCCCAGAACGGGTCGCAGCCGATCTTCCACCTCGAAGGGGCGGGGTACGTGACGTTCCAGGACCTCGACATTGTCCGGAGCACGACGAACGCGAACCATTTGATCCTCATGGCCTACGCGGCCGGGACCGGGAACGCGAACAACGTGATCGAGCGCTGCCGGATCGGATCGAACTGGTCGACGCCGGGCTCGGCGGGGTGGGTCTATCTCCGGGTCGTCAAGCCCTTCGGCGTCATCGTGCGGAACTCGATCTTCTTCTCATACGTCCCCGGCAATTTCGATGTCGGGATCCACGTCATGTTCCTCGACGATCCTGCCCAGTCGATCCTGCTCTACAACAACGTGGTGGCGGACCACAAGATCTACGGCATGTACATCACGGACCCGACCGCGGGGACCACGATCACGCTCCGGAACAACGTGGTCGCGAACGCCGAGTTCCTCGCCCCAGAGCCGACGGCCGCGTTCTTCAGCGACGTCGTGGCCGGCGTGAACGTCACGACGAGTCACAACACCGCGTTCGCGGGCGGCGGGAACGTCGAGCAGCAAGCTGGGGCGCAGAGCATCATCCTTCCGGGCGCGGCCACGTTCCTCCTCTTCGCGCGCGGCGACGTCGACGGCGCGGGCGGCGCCTTCCACGACGCGGCGTGGAACCTCGAGCCGCCGTCGCCGTGGAACGCGAACCCGGATCTCTTCCGCCTGGTCGACGACGGCCCGCTCCACAGCGGCGCGGCGACCTACGGCGTGACCGTCGCCTCGGTCGTGGACGACGTGGAGGGCGACGCGCGGCCCTCGGGGGATCCTCTCCACACGGACCGCGGCGCCGACCAGGTGGAGCGGGGCGGCGCCACCTCGACCGGCATCGCCCCGGGTCCCGTCCCCGGCACGCTGCTCTGGGCGTCGCCCCGCCGCAACCCGTCCTCCACGGTCGGCGTCCTCTTCCGCGTCGCAGAGGCTGGTCGCCTTCAGTTCGAGGTCTTCGATCTGGCCGGGCGCCGGCTCTACGCGACCGGGCGCGCCGTGGGCGCGGGCGAAGCGGGCCTCCTCGAGTGGCCTGGAGCGGCCGCGTCCGGCGTCCTCCATTACCGCGTGGGCCTCGAGACCGAGGCGGGGACGAGGGCTCTGGCGAGCGGGCGCCTCGTGTTGATAAGGTAGGGCGTCGAGGAAGGTCGCCAGCGCGACGGGGTCCGAGAGGGAGCGATCCGGTCTGGGCGCGGCTCTCTCGGCCCCCTCCCGCTTCTCCTCCACTCCGAATCGGGGGCGCGTATGCTACGCGGAATCAGGATCGCTCTCGTGGCGCTCGGGCTGACCGCCTCGCTCGGCTGCTCGAAGCACGAGACGATCGTCTGCCCGGAGCTCGAGATCCTCCACTGCTTCCTGATCGCGTGGGGGGACACGGGGAGCGCGCCGGGACAGTTCAATTCACCCATCGACGTCGCGGTCGGGCCGACCGGGGAGGTCTACGTCACGGACTTCTACAACCGGCGCATTCAGGAATTCACGCCGGGCGGGGTTTTCGTCCGGCACTTCGGATTCCTCGGGACCGACCCGGAACGGCTCGGCAACCCAGCGAACGTCGCCGTGGGGCCGGACGGAATCGTCTACGTGACGGACCCGACCCTGCACCGGATTCAGAAGTTTTCGAAAGAGGGGGCTTGGCTTGGAATGACGGGAGAGCAGGGCACGCTGCCTGGCTTCTTCGACTTCCCCACGGGCATCGCGATCGACTTCCTGGGTCTTCTCTATGTCGCGGACACGAACAACCACCGCATCCAGGTCCTCACCGCGGGACTCGAGTTCGTGCGCGAGTGGGGCTTCGAGGGAACGCGCGAGGGACGCTTCCGGTATCCGTACGGCGTCGCGGTGGACGATGAGGGACTCGTTTACGTCGCCGACACCGAAAACAACCGAATCCAGAAGTTTCAGGGGGACGGCACCTACGTGTCGCAGTGGGGAGGTCGGGGCGTGGGGGCGGGACAATTCGACTTCCCCCGCGACATCGCGATCGACGGAAGCGGGTTCCTGTATGTCACCGACGTGAGAAACGATCGGATCCAAGTCTTCGACAAAGAGGCGACGTTTCTATTCCAGTGGGGCCACTACGGCGGGGGCCGGGCCCTCTTCAACAAGCCGTTCGGAATCGGGGCCAACCCATCAGCTGGCCTTCTCTTCATCGCCGACACCTACAATTTCCGGATTCAAGCATTCGGGGTCTGCGCGTGCGAGCCGGCGTTCTGACGCGTCCGGCGGGGGCGGCGATGCGGCTCGCGGTCGGGCTGGTCTGCGCGGCGGCCTCCGGTCTCCTCGCGCCGCCCCCTTCCGGCGCTTCCTTCACGATCGGGCTCGGGGCCGGCTCGCTCGGGCTCCCCGATAACGTGGGTCGGCTCGCGCGCTTGGCGCCCGACGGGGAAACGAAGGGCTCGATCCTCGTCGTCTGGAGCGGCACGGCGAGCACGGGGCTCGGCTTCGGCGCATCCTACTCCGGTTACCGACTGACGAAGGAATACCCCGACACGATCTTGACGCTCGAGGCGCGTTGGATCGTGTCGCAGTTCAGCGCCTACTTTGAATACCGAAGAGCGCTGGGGCCGGCGCCGAGCGCTCCCTCCGCCGCAGTCCGCCTCGGGGCGAGCATCGTGCCGGTCGAGGTGGAAGTTCGGGCGGTCGATTCCGATTCCCTCGCTTTCGACGAGAACGATGAGATTCGCGTCGGCCCCTACATCGGCGTGGACTTCCGCGTTCCCCTCGGGCAGACGCGCTTCGCGGTGTTCGCGATGGCCGCCAAGACCTTCGTGAACTCGACGCTCCTCCGCCAGGAAATGGGGGTCGGCCCGCTCGTCCTCGGGGGCGGCCTGACCTACGTCTTCCGGCACCACTACGAGCGCCCGCCGGCCCCTCCGCCGCCCGGGAGCGCGCACCCGCGCTAGATTCCTGCAAGTTCCGCGACTCTCGAGAAAAGAGCGGAGTGAGTTCGCGAGTCCCGACCGGACCGAGGTGGTCCGGGCCGGGATCGTCGGAGGGCCAGAGCAATGTACGCCGAACGGATGCGGCAACGAGGCGGTCAAATCACACGCCCCCTCGTCATCGCGACGCTCCTCGTTCTCACCTTTCTTCCGGTGGCCCCGGCGGTCGCCAACTGCATCATCTCGGACCTGCCGGATTGCACGTGCGACCACATCGGCGGGACCTGGCCGGTGACGGCGCCTCCCGGAAACCTCATCGACATCGCTCGCCAGACGTACGTCTCGAGCGCGACGAGCACGAGGACGTCGTGCGCCCGGCACCGCGGGCAAGCCTATTGGCAGATCCAGATGCAGCGGCGGACTCCGGCCGACGCCCACCAGGTCGCCCATTTCTTTCCGGACTACGTCGAGGACTTTCCCGCGCAGGCCTGGTGCACGGAGACGGTCGCGTTCTGGCATCTCGAGGCCGAGCTGCCGTACCCGATCGGCTACAGCACCGTGACGAACCCGGGCGCGAGGAACCATTACCCCAGCCCGCGCGTCGAGGGGACGGCCGACCTTCGCCTCTGGTACAAGGAGGAGGAGAGGCTGCGCGTCGAGGATGGGCTCGCCACGCGCGGCCGTTGGGTCGACGGCGGCGAACTCGACTACGCGAACTTCGAGCCGGGCGTGAACGGGCCATGCCCGGGCGCCTACCAGCAACTCGAAGGGCAGGTCTACTTCGGCGACCTGCCGGACTGGTCCGGCCCGTCCGACACCCACAGCCAGGTCGTCGACTCGATGATCGTCTACCGGCTTGGCGGCGTCACCGGACCCGTGCAGCAGATCGACGTCCGCCTCATCGAGGGGAATATCGGGCTCGACAGCATCCCCGACACGCTCGGCGTCAACTTCCTCCGGTCGCGCGTGAAGAACTCCACGTGGTACCAGGACATCATCGACTTCACGGTCCTCGGCGACTCGGTGATCAGCGGCAGGCGGAAGATCCGCGGTTGGGGGATCGACCTCGACGCGGGGGGCGATCCGATCTACGACGCGTCGCGCATCCGGACGCTCGTCACGCCGCTCACGTTCATTTACCCGCCGCCCGCGCCTCCGGACACATCCGACGACTCGACGATCAACCTCTTCCGCGTCTACCACAGCCAGACGCAGGGGAACATCGCCGTCACGACGAACTCGACCGCGGTGCAGACCGGCGGCACGATCGCGCACCCGACGAACCACTGGCTCATCGCCGCGGCGCCGCATCCGGTCGATCCGGTCTACATCGACATCGACCTCCTCGCGAACCACCCGTTCCGCGTGCGCGGCGTCGAGATCCACTGGAAGGACGGGAAGTTCCCGAATGAGTTCCAGGTCTGGTGGGCGGCGCAGAACGGGCAGATCTTCACGAAGACGGTGACGAAGGCGACGGGGGCGCCCACGCCGCCGTCGGGCGTTGACTTCACGGTGCCGGTCGCCTTCGCGCCGGACTCCGGGTACGTCGTGCGGTACGCGCGTCTCTGCTTCGCGAACGCGGCGCTCACCGAACCCTTCGAGATCACCGCGTTTCACACCATCTTCCACGTCGGCGCGCCGGAGGATTCGAACGGCTCGTCGCCGGACGAGCCGGACAACGCGCCGCCCGTCGGGATCGGCGTGGGGCTAGGTGGTGCGACCGCCCCGCTGTTCCTCTCGAACGCGCCGAACCCGTTCCGCGGGGCGACGACGTTGGCGTTCGATCTCCCGGTCGGCGCTTCAGGCGAGCTCCGCATCATCGACGCGAGCGGGCGGATCGTCCGACGATTCGCGGGCGTGACGGCGGCGGGCCGGAGGGCGAGCGTCCGCTGGGACGGCCGCGACGAGGCTGGGCGCGAGGTCACGAGCGGGACGTACGTCTGCGAGCTCCGGGTCGGAGACTCTCGCGCACGGGGGCGGATGACGCTCATCCGGTAGGAAGGAACACCGCCGGTGCCGCGCGCGTCATGCTAGACTCCGTGCGATGTTGCCGCGGATCGCGCTCGGAATGCTGCTGACGATCGCCGCGACGAACGGCGCGGCGGGAGCGCCGCGCGCGATCCGCGGCGAGGACCTCCTCGCGCATATCCGCGCGCTCGCCGCCGACTCCCTCGAGGGGCGGCGCACCGGAACACGCGGCTGCGACATGGCCGCGGCGTACATCGCGCTCGCGTTCGAGAGCGCCGGTCTCGCGCCGGCGGGCGACGGCGGCGGTTGGTACCAGTGGTACGACGCGGTCGTCGGCGAGAGCCTCGGGGTCGGGAACGCGTTCGCGCTGCGCCGGATCGGCGAAGGCCCGACCGGCGAAGGGCCGCTCGGCGAGGGCACGCCAATCCCCCCCGGGCTCTCCGTGCGCGAGGACTGGATCCCGTTCGGTTTCTCCGAATCGGGATCGGTCGGCGAGGTCGAGATCGTCTTCGCGGGCTACGGGATCACGGCGCCGGAGAAGTTCTACGACGATTACGCCGGCGTCGATGCGCGCGGCAAGGCGGTCCTCATCCTTCGCTACGAACCAGGGAACCGCGACTCGGCGAGCGCGTTCGACGGGACGCGCCTCACGTCGTTCGCCGACTTCCGGTGGAAGTCGTGGAACGCGCAGAACCACGGCGCGGTCGCGGTGATCTTCGCGACGGGGCCGGCGGACGTCGCGGACTCGACGTCGGACACGCTCTTCCCGCTCGCGCGCGACGCGGGCCACGCCTCGGTCGGGAGCGCGACGATCCCCGTCGTCCAGGTCCGCTCGGCGTGGGCGGAAAGCCTTTTCGCGTGGGAAGGCGAGAGCCTCCGCGCCGCGCAAACCGCGATCGACACCGCGGGGAAGCCGCTCTCGCGCCTCCTCGGCGCGACGCGCGTCGGCGCGCTCGCGGTCGATCTCGTGAAGGACCGGCGGCGCGTCGCGAACGTCGTGGGCGCGCTCGCGGGCGCGGGGCCGCGCGCGGGCGATGCGGTCGTGGTCGGCGCGCACTACGACCATCTCGGCGTGGGCGGCGACGGCTCGCTCGTGCCCGACACCGCGGCCGTGCACAACGGCGCCGACGACAACGCGTCGGGGACCGCGGTCCTCATCGAGGTCGCGCGCGCGCTCGCGGCCGATCCGCCGGCGAACCGCCGCGCCGCCACCTTCGTCGCGTTCAGCGGAGAGGAAGAGGGACTCCTCGGCTCCGCGCACTACGCGAAGAACCCGCCGGTCCCGCTCGAAAACACGGTCGCGATGATCAACATGGACATGGTGGGACGAAGCAGGAACGGGAAGTTGCACGTCGGGGGCGTCGGGACGTCCCCGTCCTTCCGCGAGGCCGTCGCCTCCGAGGGCGCGCCGCTCGGCTTCAAGATCGACTTCTCCGACGGCGGCTTCGGCCCGAGCGACCACACATCGTTCTACGCGCGAAACGTCCCGGTCCTCTTCTTCTTCACCGGAGCGCACGAGGACTACCACAAGCCGTCGGACGACCCGGAGAAGATCGAGGTCGCGGGGATCGAGGCCGTGGCGAGGCTCGTCGAGCGGGTCACGCGGCGGATCGCGGCCGAGCCGGGCGAGGTCGCGTTCGTGAAGGTCGCGGCGGACACGATCGGCCGCGGCGCGAGCGAAGGGTACGAGACGACGCGCGGATACGGCCCCTACCTCGGCACGATCCCCGACTTCGGCGAGCACGAGGGCGAGGGCGTGCTCCTCTCCGGCGTCCGCAACGAGAGCCCGGCCGAGCGCGCCGGCATCCGCGGCGGTGACGTCATCGTCCGCTTCGGCGGCCTTCCGATCGCGAACCTCTACGACTACACGTACGCGCTGCGAGCGCGGAAGCCCGGCGACGTCGTTGAGATCGAGATCAAGCGCGGCGACGAGGTCATCGCCGTGCGTCCCACGCTCGAGAAGCGGCGCTAGGCGGGCCTCCCACTCTCGTCCTGGAAGACAAGGAAGTCCGTGGGCACGGTCCGCGCTCCCAGCTGACGCAGCATGGTCGTGACCTGGCCGCGGTGATAGCTCGAGTGGTTGACGACGTGGTACATCTCGCGCCAAAGGGGGTACTCCCAGGTCTGGCCCTGCATGTTGACGTAGCGCACCATCGCGGCGAGCCGATCGTTCGTCAAGGACTCGAGAAACGCACTTTGCTCGGCCTCCACCTCCAGCCATTGCGTTTTCAGGGCTTCGCAGCGCGGGAAGTCGATGGGCGGGAAGACGACCGTCGGCGAGCGCCCCCTCCACCGCTCGAGCCAGAGCCATTCCGCCCAGACGATGTGCGTCAGCGTGTCGCGAAGCGACGGGTAGCTGCCGCCGAGGTCCCGGACGAACTGTTCCGCCGGGAGAAGCGCCACGGCCTCGAAGACCCTGACGTTCGCCCAGCGGTTGAAGCCGTACAACTCACGAATCGTTCCGACGTCGATCATGGTGCTGATTCAAGACCTCGTTCCGTCACCGTGTCAACAGCGCCTTCGCCGAGCGCGCCCACCCATCCGCCCGCAGCCGGATGAGGTAGATCCCCGAAGGGAGCGGCGCGCCCGCGGAATCGAGGCCATCCCAGTCGACCGCGTTCGGGCCCACCGGGCGCACGTCGTCGGTCAGGCGCCGCACGAGTCGCCCCGCGACGTCGTGGACGCTCACGTCGACTCGTGACGAGCGCATCAGGTCGAACGACACGGTCGCGGAGACGGCGAAGGGGTTCGGGCGCACGCTGAGAGTCGGGATGCCGACCGCGGGCAGATCGCCCACGCCGGTGGCCATCGCGAACAGGTTCGCCGCGTAGACGTCGGAGGAGCCACTCCGCTGGTCATCCCACGCGACGATCGCCGCCCCCGCGCCGGAGGCGATCTGGGGACTGGCCTGGGAGCCCGTAGCCGTGCATAAAGGGATCCCGTTGGCCGGCCACAGGGAAACCCCGGAGCTGTTCGTCCACTGCGCGTAGATGTCACTGTCTGGGTTGCGGAGGTCCCGCCAGGTGACGATCGCGCCGCCCGCGCCGTCGGAGACGATCGCTGGCCTTTCTACCCCGACCCCGGTGCACAGGCCGACCCCGTTGGCGGTCCATTGGGGAACCCCGGAGGCGTTCACCCTCTGCGCGTAGATGCCGCCGAGGGGGGAGCGAGCGTCCTGCCACGTGACGATCGCTCCGCCCGCGCCGTCGGGGGCGATCGCGACTTGCACCTGGTTGTTCGCCGCCGTGCAGAGCGCGACCCCGTCGGCCATCCACTGAGGAACTCCGGACGCGTCGACACGACGCGCATAGACATCCCAGGTGGGGCCGCCGCGAGCGTCCTCCCACGCGACGATCGCCCCCCCCGCGCCATCCGAGACGATCCGCGGTTTCAGGGACCACTGATTGCACAACTCGACCCCATCGGCCATCCACTGCGGGACTCCGGAGGCGTCCACCCGTTGCGCGTAGATTTCATAACGGGCGGGGTCCCGACGGTCGTACCAGGTGACGATCGTCCCGCCCGCGCCGTCGGAGACGAGGACCGGATCCTGTTGATCGCCGGCCGCGATGCACACCGCAATCCCGCCGGCCGTCCACTGGGGAACCCCGGCGGCGTCCACCCGCTGCGCATAGATGTCGTTGTTGCCGGAGGCGACGAGCCGCTGCCACGTGACGATGGCCCCGCCCGCGCCGTCGGCGGTGGTCGTGGGATCCGTGGCGGGCGTGCCCAGGAAGACACCGTCGGCGGTCCACAGCGGAACCCCGGCGGCGTTCACCCGTTGCGCGTAGACGCCCGTGACGCCGGATCGATTGTCGGTCCACGTCACGATCGCCCCGCCGGCGTCGTCCGAGACGATCCTCGGGAAGCCCTGGACGTTCGCGGCCGTGCACACCGCGACGCCGTCGGCCGCCCACTGGGGCGTTCCGGCGGCGTCCACCCGCTGCGCATAGATGTCAAAGCCGCCGTTGCGCGCGTCCTCCCACGTGACGATCGCCCCGCCCGCGCCGTCCGAAACGATGTGAGCAGTAATTTGAGTCGACGCAGACTGGCAGAGGGCGACGCCGTCGGGCACCCACTGCGCGTGAGCGAGAGGCGGAACGGCCATCGTCATGAGAGCCAGGGCGAGAGAACCGAGTTTCGATCGCATGATAGACACCTCCAGCCGAGAGGACGGTGAGGCTAGTTCCTCGCTCCCCGCATCGTGGCCCCGATCTCGCCCGGCCCGTACCACATGCCGCTGACGCTGCCGTCCAGCGCGATCTGGATGTAATAGGTGTAGCTGTCCGGCGGCGGCTGGGTCCCGTTGAGGACTCCGTCGCTCGTCAGCGTCCCGCTGATGGTCACGTCGACTCCGCTGATCCTGCCCGTCCCCGACACGCCCCCATCGGACCCGACGTTGAAGCTCCACGTGCCGATCTGCGGCGTGTTCTCGCCCTCTCCGAACGCTTCGTAGATGCCGGAGTAGTCCGCGGCGCGCGAAGCGAGCAGCGTCCCGCGCAGATGCGCCTGGGCGGTGGCCGGGTCGACGAGCGACCGCGTGCCCGCCGTCGTCTGTGACGTGAGGCTGGCGACCGCCGCCTGCGTCGCCGGATCGCTCTCGAAGTCAGCCGGGTCCTGCGCGAAGTCGAGAGAGAGGCCCGCCGCAGCCGTTCGCACGGCCTCCACGATGCGGATCCCGTTCGATGGGTTCGCGTCGTCATCGATCGTCTGAAGGAAGCGCGCGATGTTCGTCACCGTGGAATTCGTCTCGTTGAAGGCCCCCGGAACGAGGCTGAGGGGCGTCATCGCGGAGGCCGCGGTGCCCGCGCCGATCGTGATGCCGCCGACCGCGAAGGTCGCGTCCGAGCCACTGTCGAAGCCGAACGTCCCCGCGGCATCCGTGACCCCCGATTGGGCGCCGGCCGTGAAGCCGAGACCCTCGACCGCGCTGTCCAGGAACACCCCGGAATTGGCTCCCCCGCCCGTTCCCGGGTTCGCCGGGCCATCGTCTCCGCCGCAGCCGAACAGACTCACGCATGCGACCAGGAGAGAGAGTGAGATCCAGGTTGGAACGGGATTCCGCGTCATGGTCGGCTCCTTTCGGCGACTCGGTTTCATCGCGGCGCCGCCCTGTGAGTGGGAGGTCGATCCAGTCGGCATGCCGAGAGGCGCCGCGTCGCATCCTGCCGTCTCCAAAGGCGGGAAAAGCGGGGGAATCGGCTCACGCCCCAGGGGGCCTTGAGACCCGGGTGGGGATCGTGCTATCCGTGGGCTCGGGACGAGAACGCATGCCGCACGAAGGAGACGTCACCCGACTCCTCGCGGACCTCTCCGCGGGGCGACGCGAGGTCCTCGACCAGTTGCTCCCGATCGTCTACGAGGAGCTCCGGGGCATCGCGCACGCGCGCCTCCGTGGCGAGCGCGAGGGCCACACCCTCAACACGACCGCCCTCGTCCACGAGGCGTACATCAAGCTCGTCGATCTGAACCGGATCCAATGGAGGGACCGCTCGCACTTCTTCGGCGTCGCGGCGGGGGCGATGCGCCGCATCCTGGTCGATTACGCGGAGATGAGGAAGGCGAAGAAGCGCGGCGGCGGGGAACCGATCCTCCGTCTCGAAGACGCCCCGGCCCTTCTCGACTCCCGCGCCGAAGAGCTGCTCGCGCTGAACGTGGCGATCTGCCGACTCGAGGCACTCGACGCGCGGCACGCACGCATCGTGGAGTGCCGATTCTTCACCGGAATGAACATCGAGGAGACCGCCGAGGCGCTCGGCGTCTCGCCGGCGACTGTGAAGCGTGAGTGGGCGCTCGCCCGCGCCTGGCTGAACCGCGAGCTGGCCGCATGAGCGGCGCGCCCCCGGACGCGGAGCGATGGCGACGCGCGAGGGACATCTTCGGCGAGGCGCTCCCGAAGCCACTCGCGGAGCGCGCGGCCTACCTCGAGGCCGCGTGCTCGGGTGACCGCGATCTCCACCGCGAAGTCGCCTCGCTCCTAGCCGCGCACGACAGCACCGGGACATTCGACGCGCTGCTCGCCGATCACGCCGTGCCGGCCGACGTGGACCGCGCTGGGGACCTCCGATCGGGTCAGCGCATCGGCCCCTACCGCGTCGTCCGGGAGATCGGCCGGGGCGGGATGGGCTCGGTCTACCTCGCCGACCGCGAGGACGCGGACTTCCACCAGCGGGTCGCGATCAAGTTGGTTCGGTCCGGCCTCGCGGGCTCGGAGATCGAGCGCCGCTTCCTGAGCGAGCGCCGCATCCTCGCGCAGCTCGAGCACCCCGCGATCGCGCGACTCATCGACGGCGGCGTCACGGACTCCGGGCAGCCGTACCTCGCGATGGAGTACGTCGAGGGGACGCCGATCGACGCCTACTGCGACGAGAAGCGGCTGACCGTCGAGGAGAGGACCCGCCTCTTCACGACGGTCTGCGACGCGGTGCAGTTCGCGCACCGCAACCTCGTCGTGCACCGCGATCTCAAGCCGGGCAACATCCTCGTCTCCGAAGCGGGCCGCGTGAAGCTCCTCGATTTCGGGCTCGCCAAGGTCCTCGAGGAAGGTCCGGGGCCCGGCGGCGCGCCCACGGTCCTGCGCTGGATGACTCCCGGATACGCGAGCCCCGAGCAAGTGCGCGGCGCGTCCATCACGACCGCCTCGGACGTCTACACGCTCGGCGTCGTCCTGTACGAGATCCTGTCGGGTCGCCGTCCGTACCGCACCACGGGCCTCCCCCACGAAATCGAGAGGGCGATCTGCGAGGAGGAACCCGAGCGGCCGAGCACCGCCGTCGTGCGATCTGAGGGGCCGGAGGCCGGGGGCCGCGGCCCGGCGGCGATCGGACGCGCCCGACGGACGGATCCGGGGAGGCTACGCCGCTTGCTGGCGGGGGATCTCGACACGATCGTTCTCAAGGCGCTCCGGAAGGAGCCGGACCGGCGCTACGCCTCTGTGAGCGAGATGGCGGAGGACCTCAACCGCTTCCTGTCCGGACATCCCGTCCTCGCGCGGCCCGACACGCTCGGATATCGGTTGTCGAAGTTCGCCCGACGGAACCGCGTCGCGGCCGGCGCGGCGGCGCTGGTCGCGCTGTCGCTCGCGGCGGGGACGGTCGGCACCCTGTGGCAGGCGAGCCGCGCGGTCTCCGAGCGCGACGTCGCGCGCCGCGAGGCGGTGAAGGCGGAGAGCGTCTCGCGGCTCCTGATCGACATGTTCCGGCTCTCCGACCCGTCGGAGTCGCGCGGGCAGACGATCACGGCGCGCGAGATCCTCGACCGCGGGGCGGCGCGCGTCGAGAGTGACTTCCGCGACCAGCCCGACGCGCAGGCGACCCTCCTCGACGAGTTGGGAGGCGTCTATCAGAGCCTCGGGCTGCTGAACCGGGCGGGCGATCTTCTCTCCCATGCCGCGGCGCTCCGCCGCGAACTTCATGCCGTGCCGCACCCGGATCTCGCGACGAGCATCCTTCACCTCGGTGAGCTCCATGCGGCCCGAGGAGAGATCGACTCCGCGGAAGCGCTCCTTCGAGAGGCGCTCGGCATGGAGCGCGACTTGATGGGAGCCGACGGCTCCGATCTCGCGGAGGCCCTCGAAGCGCTCGGCGAAGTGGTCCGCACCCGCGGCCGCCCCGACGAGGCGGAGCCGCTCTTCCGGGAGGCGCTCGGGATCCGCGCGGCCGATCCGGCGGCGACCGAGGCGTCTCGTGTGGACGCGCTCTTCGGGCTCGCGGCGGCGCTTCACGACCAGGGGCGCTTCAAGGAGGCCGAGGGGTCTTTCCGCGAGGCGCTCGCTGTTTACGAGAGTGGATCACGGGAACCCGACCCGAAGGCCGCGGAAGCGCTCCTCAACCTGGGCACCGTGCTCTCCTTTCGCAGGGAATTCGCGGAGGCCGAGCCCTATCTCCGCAAGGCGCTCGAGATGCGGCGGCGGCTCTACGGGACGGACCATCCGGCGACCGTGGAGAGCATGATGGGCTTGGCGGGACTTCTGAAGAACGCGAATCGCCTCGACGAGGCAGAGCCGCTGATTCGGGAAGCGACGGAGACGGCGGAGCGCGTCCACGGTCCGGACAACTTGCAGGTCGCCGAGTGCCGTTCCGGGCTCGGCGCCTGCCGGCTCGCGCGCGGGGACCTCGACGGAGCCGTGGCGCTCTTCGGTTCCGCGCTCGCGATCTATCGCAAGCGCGTCGGTCCCGATCACGTGCTCATCTCCCACGCGATCTACCTCCTCGCGGAGACCGAGCGGGACCGCGGCGCGCTCGACGCGGCGAACTCCGGTTACGGCGAGGCGATCGACATGCTGCGGCGCCTTCACGGCGACGAGCACCCCCAAATCGTGGCGTGTCTGTTGGGACTCGGGAAACTCGAGGAGGCGCGCGGCCGTCGCGACGCCGCGGCTGCGCGCTACCGCGAGGCGGTCGCCCTCGGGCGCCGCGTCCTGCGCGAGGACCACCGCTTCGTCGTCGAGGGGACGCGGCTCATCGCCGCGCTCGAGAAGAGCCCGCCGCCCTAGCGGGCCGGGCCCCGCGGCGCGCTACTCTACCCACTCGGCGATGAAGAGGTTCGTTTCGCCGCGCGTCTTCGAGGCGCGGTTCGAGGCGAAGACGAGGCGCTTCCCGTCCGGCGAGAAGACGGGGAATCCGTCGAACGTCGAGTCGGCTGCGACCGGCTCGAGCCCGGTGCCGTCGTCGCGGATCAGGTAGATGTCGAAGTTGCGGCCGCGCGGGTCCGCCATGTTCGACGCGAAGACGATGCGCCGCCCGTCCGGATGCCAGTACGGCGCGAAGTTCGCGGCGCCGTTCGAGGTGATCGCGCGCGCGTTCGAACCATCCGCGTCGGCCACGATGATCTCGAGCGCGCGCGGCTCGACGAGGTTCTGCGCGAGGAGTTCGCGGTAACGCGCGACGTCGGCCTCGCTCTTCGGGTGGTGCGCCCGGTAGACGATCCGCTTCCCGTCCGGCGAGTAGAACGCGCCGCCGTCGTAACCGACCTCGCTCGTCAGGCGGCGCACGTCGCTTCCGTCGAGCCTCATCGAGTAGAGGTCGAGGTCGCCGTCGCGGAGGCTCGTCCAGATGATGCGCGTCCCGTCGGCCGAGACGGTCGCCTCGGCGTCGTAGCCGGGGTTGTCGGTGAGGCGCTTGAGCGCCGAGGCGTCGCGGTCGCCGCTCAAGCGGGTCAAGAAGATGTCGTAGTCGTAAAGCGCCCACACGTATCCCCGCGAGTAGTCCGGGCGCGGCGGGCAGTCCGGGCCGACGAGGTGGGTCGATGAGTAGAGGAGCTCTTCGTCCCCGGACATGAAGTACGAGCAGGTGGTGCGCCCGAGGCCTGTGCTCACGAGCCGCAAGTCGCCGCCCGAAAAATCCATCACGAAGATCTGATCGCACGGGAACGAATCGCGGGTGGATTGGAAGACGAGCCGCTTGCCGCCCCAGGAGAAGTATCCCTCTGCGTTCTCGCCGCCGAAGGTGAGTTGGCGGATGCTCCGGAGGTGTCGCTCGCCCGGCCGGCGGAGGGGATCGGGGAGATCGATGATGCGCGCGGTCACCGAAGCGCCGGTCGTCGTCCCCGCCTCCGAGGTCGCGCTCGACGACGCGCAGCCCGCGAGGAGGAGCGCCGCGGCGGCGGCAATCGCCCCCCTCATGCGAGATCGAACACGAGCAGTTCGGAGGGTTCGGTGGCCGAGATCGACAGCCGCGCTTCGTCGCTCGCGGCCGCGCCGTCGCCCGCCGCGAGCGCCACCCCGTTGACGGCGAGCGCGCCGCGCGCGACCTGGATCCACGCGTGGCGGCCGGGGCGCAGCGCGTGCTCGACGCGCTCGCCGGGTTCCAGGTTCGACGCGAAGAGATCGACGTCCTGATGGATCGTGACCGAGCCGTCGCGCGCGTCGCGCGACGCGACGAGCCGGAGCCGCCCGCGCTTCTCCTCCGGCGGGAACGTCCTCTCCTCGTAACCCGGCGCGAGCCCGCGACGCTCCGGGAGAATCCAGATCTGCAACAGATGGACCGCCTCCGTCTTCGAGGCGTTGCGCTCGCTGTGGGTGATGCCGGTGCCCGCGCTCATCCTCTGCACCTCGTGCGGGCGAATCGTCGAGCCGTTCCCCATGCTGTCCTGATGCGCGAGCGCCCCCTCGAGCACGTACGTCACGATCTCCATGTCTCGGTGAGGATGCGTGCCGAACCCGTGTCCCGGCCGGACCCGATCCTCGTTGATCACGCGGAGCGAACGGAACCCCATCTGCGCGGGGTCGTGGTAGTCCGCGAATGAGAACGTGTGGTACGTGTCGAGCCAGCCGTGGTTCGCGTGGCCGCGCTCGTCGCTCGCCCGGCGCCGGATCATGAGCGCCAATCTACGCGTCGCCCCGCCCGCGATCAAGTCCCCGCACGGAGCGCGCCCGCCGCCCGCGCACCCTCTCGATGACGACGCGTCGATCCGCCGGGCTTGAGTCGCTCAAGACGCGGTGCGTCGAGGCCGATGACCTCATGGATCGCCGTTTGACACGACCCCTCCCGGAGGATAGGATCGCCCCATGCTCCTTGGATCGATGCTCGATCGCAAACGACCCGAGCCGGCCCTCTCCGTCGCTCTCCTCCTCGCGGGTGGCCTCGCTTGGTTCCTCCTGGCGACGACCGCCGCCCAGGCGTGCGAATCCCCGTCCGGCGCGGAGGCGGGCGCGGCGTGTTGCGCCGGCGACGTCGAGCGCGGGGACTCTCCCAGCGCCGACGAGCCGCAGTCGGACGGCTGCTGTCCAACGGACGGATGCGGATGCACCGCTCCGTGTTGCGCGGTCGGCTCCGCAATGACGTCGGGCGGCGTGCCGGCACTCTCATTCGTCCTGATCGCGCCCGTCGCTCCATCGAGCCCGACGACGCCGCTCTTCCCAGATTCGCCCCCGCTCGACCGCCCTCCTCGCTTCTAGATCCAACAACCGATTCACTCCTGACGTTCGCGGTTTCCCTTCTCCAGGCGCGCTCTGCCTGAAGGAGATCCATGATGAAAGCACGAACCGCGGTCGCCGCGGCCTGCCTCCTGCTATCCGGGTGCGCATCCCTCGGCGTCCGCACCCCACATCCCGAGACACCGCCCCCGACGGCGGCGCGCGCGCCGACGAGCGCGCCGGCGAGCGCGTGGCGGACCGACCCGGCCACCGCACCAGCCGACGAGGACGCGCTCGTGCGTCTGGCGCTCGAGCACTCGCCGCGCCTCGCGGCGGCGCGCGCGCTCGGAGACAGGGCGCTCGGCGAGAGTTGGCAAGCGCGGCTCCTTCCGAACCCGGTGATCGAGGCGGAGTCGGAGGAGATCCCCGAGGGGGGCGGCGTGTCGGACGGCCTCTGGTCCATCGGTCTCGAGCAGACGCTCCCGATCGGTCCGAGCCGACTGATGGCCGCGTCGGCCGCGCGCGCGGCGGAGCGGGCCGCCGCGCACGAGGTCCGCGCGCGGGAGATCGAGGTGATCGCCTCGGTGCGAGCCGCCCGCGTGGACCTCCTCTTCGGCCGCGACGAGGCGGCGCTCCGCGCGCGGGCGCTCGAGGCGGCGCGGCGCGTCTTGACGACGGCGCGCGCGCGCGCCGACGCGGGCGACGCGCCCGAGGCCGAGGTCGTCCGCGCCGAGATCTCACTCTCCCGCGCCTCGCTGGCCCTGCGCGAAGCGGAGTCGGCCGTGACATCGTCCGAGGAAGCGCTCCGTGCGGCAGTCGGCGTGCCCGGGCTCGACCTCGGCGCGCTCGCGGGAGCGCTCCCACACAATTCCCCCGCGATCGACGCTGCGGCCGCGGAGCGCTGCCTCCTCGAGCGCTCGTCGGAGCTCCTCGCGGCCGACGCCGCGGCGAGCGGGGCGCGGCTGCGCGCCCGCGCCACGCGGTGGTCGTTCGTTCCCGAACCCGCGCTGCGTTACGCGGTGGGTCGCGACGGCGCGGCGGACGAGCCCTTCTGGGAGGCGGGCGTCTCGCTCGAGCTCCCCGTCTTCGATCGGCGGCAGGGCGCGGCTCGCGCCGCGCGCGGCGACGCCGACGCGCTCGCGGCGGAGGCGCGTATCCGCGAGGCGGAGCGGCTCGGCGAGCTCCGCGCGCTCCTCGCGCGCCACGAGGCGACCCGTCTCGAAGGACGGCGCCTGGCGGAGGAGATCCTCCCGGCGGCCCGGGGCTACCTCGAGGCGAGCGAAGTGGGCTATCGCGAGGGGAAGCTCGGGCTCCTCGCTCTCCTCGACGCGCAGGGCGCGCTCACCGAAGCGGAGCACCTCACGCTCGCCACGCTGCGCGACGCGCACCTCGCGCGGATCCGGATCGAATCACTGGCCGGACCCGACTGCCTGTCGGGTCGCTAGAAAGGATGATCGAGATGAACACATCCACCTGGAAGCGGATCGCGATCAGGGCCTGCAAGCAGATGGCGATCGCCGCGTGCCTCCTCGCTGCGATGGCGGTTGCCGGAGCGGGATGCGCGCGGAAGGGCGGCTCGGGTGATGGCGACGCGAACTCGTCCGCGCGAGCCGGAGAGCGCGGCCAAGCGGCGAAAGAAGGCGCGGACGCCGAGCATCGCGCGCCCGCCGGCGTCGTGCCGGGCTCCCACGAGGACTGGTGCGACGAGCACGGCGTGCCGGAAACCCTCTGCACGCGATGCAACGCGTCGCTCATCCCGGCGTTCAAGGCCACGGGCGACTGGTGCGAGGAGCACGGCCTTCCGGAATCGCAGTGCCTCGCCTGCAACCCACATCTCAATCTTCAGCGCCCGCCCCGGTCGGAGGGATCCTGAGATGACGACCACCGGAGTTTCACTCGGGCTTGGCCCGCGAGCACTCGCGCTCGCTTGTGTCGTCGCGATCGCCGTGCTCGCGGGCGCGTCGTGCTCGAAGAGCGAGCGGGCGCGCGAGGTCGCGGAGGAGACGGCGGCGCGCGCGGCCGCGAACGGGCCGGCCACCGCGGGCCAGTGCGCGGAGCACGGAGTCCTCGAGGCGCTCTGCACGAAGTGCAACCCGTCGCTCGTCCCGGTCTTCCAAGCAAAGGGCGACTGGTGCGCCGAGCACGGCTTTCCCGAATCGATCTGTCCCGCGTGCCATCCGGAGCGGGGCGGGCGGCCGGCGGCGGACGTGGCGATCGACGAGGCGCCGGCGCACGGCCTCAAGGTCCGTCTCGAGGGGAAGGAGACCGCGCGGCTCGCTGGGATCGACACCGCCGAGGCGATGGAGGGTCCGAGCGACTCCTCGGTCGTCGGGGTCGCGCGGATCGTCTACGACGCAACGAAGGTCGCGCACGCTACGGCGCGCGCGGCCGGCGTGGTCCGCGCGGTGCACGCGGAGATCGGCGCCGCGGTGCGAGCCGGGGCGCCGCTCGCGTCGATCGAGAGCGCGGAGGTCGGCGCCGACCGCGCGCGCCTCTCCGCGGCGGCATCGCGCGAGGAGGCGGCGAAGGCGGCTTACGACCGCGAGAGCGCGCTCAGGGAGAAGGGGATCTCGGCGACGAAGGACGTGCTGGCGGCGCGCGACGCCTGGGAGACCGCGCGCGCGGAGCACGCGGCGCTCCGCGCGGCCCTCGGGATGATCGGCGCGGACGGTCCGCAGTCGCCGACCGACTCCGCGGGCTCGCACGAGCGGATGCGCTACACCGTCTCCGCGCCGATCGGCGGCGTCGTGTCGCGGCGGAGCGCGGTCGTGGGTCAGATGGTCGCGGCCGACACCCCGCTCTTCGAGGTCGTGGACACCTCCACGATGTGGGCGGAGATCGACGTGTCGGAGAGCGACGCGTCCCTGCTCGCGGAGGGACAGAGCGTCTCCGTTCGGGTCGAGGGACTCGGAGACAGGACGTTCGATGGAAGACTGATCGGCGTCTCCCCCGAGGTGGACCCGCACACGCGGACCGTGCGCGCGCGCGCCTTCCTCGCGAACCCGGACGCCGCGCTCCGCGCGAACCTCCTCGCGCGAGCGCGCGTCGTGACGAGCCGGCCGCGCCTCTCGGTGCTCGTTCCGCGCGCCGCGGTCCAGCGCGCGCACGGCGTCCGTCTCGTGTTCGTCCGCCTCGACGACGACCTCTACGAGACGCGTCGCGTCGCCCTGGGCGCGGTCGCGAGCGACCTCGTCGAGGTCGTCGCCGGCGTCCGCCCCGGCGAGCGCGTCGTCACCGAGGGGAGCTTCCTCCTGAAGACCGAGACGCTCAAGGGATCGATCGGCGCCGGCTGCTGCGAGGTCGAGCCGCCGTCGCGCTCTGGAGACTGAGGCGCCCGCGTGCTGACTCGCATCCTCGACTGGTCGCTCCGGCACCGCCTCGTCGTCATCCTGGGCTGGGCCGGCGCCGTCACGGCCGGCGTCGTGGCGCTCGCGCGCCTGCCGATCGACGCGTTCCCCGACACGACACCGGTCCAGATCCAGGTGAACACGGCCGCGCCCTCGCTCTCCCCGCTCGAGATCGAGCGCCAGATCACCGCGCCCGTCGAGGCCGCGATCTCCGGCCTCCCCCGCCTCACGGAAGTTCGCTCGCTCTCCAAGTTCGGCCTCTCGCAGGTCGTCGTCCTGTTCGAGGACGGCACCGACATCTACCTCGCGCGCCAGGTCGTCGCGGAGCGGCTCCAGTCCGTCGAGGTCCCCCCCGGCGTCGAGCGTCCGTCCCTCGGGCCCGTGGCGACCGGGCTCGGCGAGATCTTCCACTACATCGTCGCCGGCGAGGGGAAGTCGCTCGCGGAGTTGCGCACGGTCCAAGACTGGGTCGTGAAGCCGCAGCTCCGTTCCGTGCGGGGCGTCGCCGAGGTGAACACGTGGGGCGGCGACGAGCGGCAGATCCACGTGGTCACGGACCCCGCGCGACTCGCCGCGTACGGGCTCACCCTGGACGAGCTCGCGCGCGCGCTCGAGGAAAACAACGCGAACGTCGGAGGCGGGACGCTCGACCAATCCGGCGAGTCGAGCCTCATCCACGGGGTCGGCATCGCGACGCGGCCGGACGAGGTGGAGCGGATCGTGGTCGCGGCGCGCGATGCCGTGCCGGTGCTCGTGCGGGACGTCGCTCGCGTCGTCGAGGGGCGCGAGATCCGGCGGGGCGCGGTCACGGCGGAGGGGACGGGCGAGGTCGTCCTCGGTCTCGGCTTCATGCTGATGGGAGAGAACAGCCACGACGTCGCGCGCGCGCTCCGGGCGCGCCTCACCGAGATTTCCAAGACGCTCCCCCGCGGCGTCGCCGCGACGCCCGTCTACGACCGGACCGAACTGGTGGACCAAGTGATCCACACCGTCCGTGACAACCTCTTCGAGGGCGCGATCCTCGTGATCGCGGTCCTCTTCGCGTTCCTCGGAGACCTGCGGGCCGGCCTCATCGTCGCGTCGGCGATCCCGCTCTCCATGCTCTGCGCGTTTGACCTCATGCTGCGGGCCGGCATCGCCGGAAGCCTCATGAGCCTCGGCGCGATCGACTTCGGCCTCATCGTGGACAGCTCCGTCATCCAGATCGAGAACGCGGTCAGGAGGCTCGCGGAGGACGCGGGAGGCCGGGAGCGGCGCGAGGTGATCCGCGACGCGGTGATCGAGGTCCGCCGGCCGACGCTCTTCGGCGAGCTGATCATCGCGATCGTGTACCTGCCGATCCTCACGCTCGAGGGGGTCGAGGGGAAACTCTTCCGCCCGATGGCCCTCACGGTCGTCTTCGCGCTCGTGGGCTCGATGGCGCTCTCGCTCACGCTCATGCCGGTGCTCGCGAGCCTCTTCCTGCGGCGCAAGCCCGCGCATCGCGAGAACCGCCTGATGAAGGCGCTCCTGCGCGTCTATCGGCCGGCGCTCCACGCCGCGCTCCGCCGGCCGAAAGCGGTCCTAGCGGGGGCGGCGGCGCTCCTCGCGTGCGGCGCGCTCCTCGCCCTAAGGCTCGGTTCGGAGTTCGTGCCGCGTCTCCGCGAGGGCGCCATCGTCATCAACACGGTCCGCCTCGCGGGCGTCTCGCTCGACGAGTCCGTCCGCTACGGCACGCGCATCGAGGGCGCGCTCCTCGAGACGTTCCCCGACGAGATCGAGCGAATCTGGACGCGCACCGGCACTGCGGAGGTCGCCACGGACCCGATGGGCCTCGAAGTCTCCGACGTGTTCATGACGCTCGCGCCGCGCTCCCGATGGCGGAGGGCGCGCACGCAGGACGAATTGGTCGCCGCGATGGAGGCCACGCTCTCGTCGCTCCCGGGGATGCGCGCCGTCTTCACGCAGCCGATCGAGATGCGCGTGAACGAGATGATCGCCGGCATTCGCTCCGATCTGGGGGTCAAGCTCTTCGGCGACGACTTCGAAACGCTGAAGGCGAAGGCGCGAGAGATCGAGCGCGCGCTCGAGCGGATCGACGGCGCCGCGGACGTCTACACGGAGCAGGTGACGGGGCAGCCGGTGCTCCAGATCGGCGTCGATCGCGAGGCGATCGCGCGCCACGGCGTCTCCGTCCGCGAGGTGCTCGGCGCGGTCGAGGCGCTCGGGACGCGCGAGGTCGGATTCCTGCAGGAGGGCGAGCGGCGCTTCCCGATCGCGCTCCGCCTCGACGACCGCTACCGCGAGGACGAGGCGGCCGTCGGGCGCATCCTCGTCGCCGGCGCGAGCGGCGACCGCGTCCCGCTCGGGCGGCTCGCGCGGATCCGGACCGTCGAGGGGCCGTCGACGATCCAGCGCGAGTGGGGAAAGCGGCGGATCGTCGTCCAAACGAACGTGAGAGGGCGAGACGTGGGGAGCTTCGTCTACGAGGCGAGGCGCGCGATCGCGCGCGAAGTCGATCTGCCGCCGGGTTACTACGTGCGGTTCGGCGGGCAGTTCGAGAACCTGGAGCGCGCGCGCCGGCGGCTCGCCGTCGTGGTTCCGATGGCGCTCGGGCTGATCTTCGTTCTCCTCTACTTCACGTACGGGCGCGTGCTCGACGCGGCGCGCGTGTTCACGGGGGTGCCGTTCGCTGCGATCGGGGGGATCGCGGCCCTCACGATCGTCGGAATGCCGTTCAGCATCTCGGCGGGGGTCGGCTTCGTCGCGCTGTCGGGCGTCTCGGTGCTCGGCGACATGGTTCTCGTCTCGACGATCCGCCAGTACCTCGGGCGCGGCCTCCCGCTCCTCGACGCGATCGAGCAGGCGGCGGAGAGGAGGCTCCGGCCAGTTCTCATGACCGCGCTCGTCGCGAGCCTCGGGTTCCTGCCGATGGCCCTGAACACGGGGATCGGCGCCGAGGTGCAACGACCCCTCGCGACCGTCGTGATCGGCGGCGTCGTCTCCTCGACCCTCCTCACGCTCCTCGTCTTGCCGGTCCTCTTCCGCGTGATCGGGAGCGGACGACGCGAGTCGCGCGATGAGTGATCGACCGCGCGTCCGAATGCGCGGGCGTCCCGCCTCGGCGCGTCCCTCGCGCCCCTACCCCGCGACGAGCATCCCGAACGCCATCACCTTCGGCTTCACGAGTCGCGCGAAGTCCTTGTAGTCCATCCGCACCGCCTCCGTGTGCGTCCCCGCGGCGAAGACGATCGACTCGTCCTCGGCGAGCTGCTCGTCCACGTAGACGGGGAGCCCGTAGAGATTCCCGAACGGCGGCATCGCTCCCAGCTCGCACTCCGGGAAGAGGCTCCGGAACTCATCTTCGGCCGCGATGACGACCGACTTCGCGCCGATCTCGCGGCGCAACCGGTCGAGGTCCACCTTGCACGGCGCCGGCAGGACGGCCATCGCGAACTTCCCGTCCGCCTTGAGAATCGTCGTCTTCGCGATCTCCCAGCCGTGGATGTGCATCTTCGCCGCCACCTCCTGCGAGGTGAACGCGACGGAGTGCTGGATCGTGATGTACCGGACCTTGTTCTCATCGAGGAACGTCTTGAGCTTCGTGGCGGGCATGGCGGGCGCCTCCTTTTCACGGGTCGGTGGAGGGGATGCTCCCAAGATAGTGCGGCCCGGGCCGGTGTCAATTCCTGGTGTGGCCCGCTGCGTGCGGGCCCAGATCATCGGCGAGAATCCGCTCGGCGCGCGGCTCCGACGCAACGTGAGGAGAGTCGAGGCGATCGAGCCAGCCCATCACGTCTCGCGAGATCTCGGCGATCAGCTCCCGCTGCTTCGGGAGCACGTGACCGCCCCCGTGTCTGACGATCGAGGCGGCGGGGATCCCCGCCTCGAGCATCGCGACGCCGGACGGGTGGAGCCACTCGTCGGCTCCGGCGCTGATGATGAGGGTCGGGACGCGCACTGCCCTCTCGAGGTGGAGCGCTGGCTCGAGGGGGTGGACGAGCCGGGCGACGTACGCCGCGAGGAACGCACGCAGGGCGCCGGGACGAACGCGGCCCTCGAGCGCGTGGCGCACGAGACCCTCGAGGTCCGCGGCGCCGTGGATGAGGACGAGCGCCTTCGGCGAGTCGGTCAGGGCGAGGGCGGCGAGCGCGGGCGGGACCCCGAGGCTCGCGCCGAGGAGCGCGATCCGCGACGGCGCGACGCGCGGCTCCGCGGAAAGCGCCTCCATCGCGAGCGCGAGCGCCGCGGGCGCACGGAGCACCGCCGAACGGATCGCGAGATGCTCGCGGGCGAAGCTCCAAGCGGAGAGACGGCGCGGCCCAGACCACGGCCAGTCCACGGCGAGGACATGCGCGGGGAGGTCTGCGGGCAAGAGGAGAGCGGCGCGGTCGCCCGTCATCGCTCCACCGAGGAGAACGAGCGTCCAGGGAGCCCGAACCTCGGGCGGCGCCGGCCGCCAGAGTGCGCGCACCGTGTCACCGCGTGCATCGAGCAGACGCCAGCGCTCGATCCGCGGGCCGAGCTCGGGCGCCGCGGCCTGTTCGACGCGCGCGAGCGGCGACTGGCAGGACCGGAGGACGGACGTGGGTTCGGGCGGGAAGGCCCACCACGCGGCCGACGCGGCGGCGAGCACCGCGACTCCGACGATCGGGTACAGAAGGCGCATCGCCGTCCTTCGTGGGGAGGGGATGCCCGCCACCATCGCGAATCGGCGGGCGGGAGAGAAAGGGAGCTACACGGCGCCCGCCTTGTCGAGGCGCGCGACCGCGCGCGGCAGGAACTGCCCCTTGTTCTTCGCGCCGACGAAGCGGTCGTCGCGGACCTTGACCTCGCCGCGGAGAATGACGGCTCTCGGCGAGCCCACCACGCGCCGCCCTTCGTACAGGTTGTAGTCCACGCGCATGTGGTGCGTCTTGGCCGAGATCGTGCGCTCCGCCTTCGGGTCCCAGAGGACGATGTCCGCGTCGCTCCCGACCGCGATCGTCCCCTTCCGCGGATAGAGGCCGAAGATCTTCGCCGGGTTCGTCGCCGTGATCTCGACGAAGCGCATGTCGGTGAGGCGCCCGCCGCGCACGCCCGCGTCCCACAGCATCATCATACGGTCCTCGATCCCGGGGCAGCCGTTCGGGATCTTCGTGAAGTCGTCCTTCCCGAGCTCCTTCTGACCCTTGTAGTTGAACGGGCAGTGGTCGGTCGAGATGGACTGCAGGTCGTTCCGCGCGAGCGCGCCCCAGAGGACCTCCTGGTCGCGCGGCGTGCGGAGCGGCGGGCTCATCACGAACTTCGCGCCCTCGAAGCCGGGGCGCGCGAGGTCCTCCCACGTGAAGAAGAGGTACTGCGTGCACGTCTCCGCGAAGATCGGCAGGCCCTTCTCGCGCGCGGCCTTCACGGGGAGGAGCGCCTCCTCGCACGTGAGGTGGACGACGAAGAGCGGCGCGCCGGCGACGGTCGCGAGGCGGATCGCGCGCGTCGTCGCCTCGCCCTCGAGTTCCGGCGGGCGCGTGAGCGCGTGGTGCTTCGGCGCGGTCTCGCGGCGCGCGAGCGCCCGCTGCTGCAATTCCCAGATCGCGTCGCCGTTCTCCGCGTGGACCATCACCAACTGTCCCGTCTCGGCCGTCGCGCAGAGCACCCTGAACATCGTGAGGTCGTCGACCTGGAGGACGCCCTTGTACGCCATGAAAAGTTTGAGGCTCGTCACGCCTCGCTCGACAACCGAGGGAATCTCCTTCCGTACCGCGTCGGTGAGGTCGGTGATCGCGAGATGGAAGCCGTAGTCCATCGTTGCTTTCCCCTCGGCCTTGGCGTGCCACCCGTCGAGCGACTGCCGGAGAGACTGGCCTTTCCCCTGGAGGCAGAAGTCGATGTGCGTCGTCGTGCCGCCGTGGAGCGCGGCGACGTGCCCCGTCTCGAAGTCGTCCGACGACTTCGTGCCGCCGAACGGCATGTCGAGATGCGTGTGGACGTCGATCCCGCCGGGGATCACGCAAAGGCCGCGCGCGTCGATCGTCTCGTCTGCGCGGTCGGCGAGGTCCACGCCGATCTTCGCGATCCTCTCGCCCTCGACGAAGACGTCGCCCGTGTACTTCTCGGCGGCCGTGACGATCGTGCCGTGCTTGATGAGGATGCTCATGGAAACCTCCGCAAACGCTCCACCGTCGAGGAGAGCCGCTTCCCGCTCGAATCGGGATTATAACCCATGGGGCCGCGGGCGGGCCGGCCCCCCTCGATCCTCACCGGACATACCCGAGCTGACGGAGTTCCTCGACTTGCTCGGCCGTGAGGGGCACGGGCGCGTCCTCTGCCACGGTGGGACGACTCCGCGACGCGTGCTCGTCGAGGACGGCGAACAGCTCGTCGGCTTCGGACAGGCGCGAGGCCGCGAGGTCGATCGTCTCGGAGGGATCCTCGCCCACCGCGTAGAGCTGGCGGGTCCCCGAGGTCGGATCGGCGATCAGATGGCGCTCGCGGGTCATCACCGACTTGAGGGGGAATGGCCACTCGATCTCGCTCACGCGGGCTTCGCCTCCGTCGATCGCGCCGACCTTTCCCTCGAGAAGCGGAAGGAGGCTCGCCCCCTCGACGCCTTCGGGGATCGGAATCCCGAGGAGGTCGAGGACCGTCGGCATGAGATCGACGAGCCCGACGGGTGCGTCGACCCTCATCGGGCGGATCTTCGGCCCGGCCATGACGAGGGGAACCATGAGCGCCTCCCGGTAGAGCGTCCCCTTGTGTCCGATCGACCCGTGCTCGCGGAACTCCTCCCCGTGGTCCGACGTGACCACGATCAGGGTGCGCCGGAGATCTCCTCGCGATTCGAGGAAAGCCAGGAACTCGCCGAGAACCTGATCCGCTTCCCGTATGCTCGCGTCGTAGCGATCCGACAGGTAGCGCACCTGCCCTTCCGTAAGGGACATCGCGTCGAGGCTCGTGTCCGCGTCCCAGCAGCGGTCCTTGGTCTCCACGAACTCGGCGTCCTCGGTGACGAATTCCCGCGAATACTCCTCGGACGGCGCATAGGGACAGTGAACGTCGTACGTGTGCAGGAAGAGGAAGTAGCGATCCCCTCTCTCGAGGCCATCGAGACGCGCGCGGGCGTCGTCGAGAATCTCCGCGAGGCTCTTCCGTCGGGACAGATAGGTCTCGAATCCCCTTCCGAACCCGTGCGGCTTGAGGAGGAAACCCCCGGCCGCGAGGCCGATCGTCCTGTAACCGGCCGCCTGGAGAACCTCGGCGAGAAGGCGGGTGTCTCTCCTGATCTTGCTCCTCGGCTGGTTGACGCCGTGCGTCGCGGGATGGATTCCCGAGAACATCGTGACGTGCGAGGGAAGCGTCCACGAGCACTCGGCGACGAAGTTTTCGAAGACCGCGCCGCGCTTCGCGAGCGAATCGAGGAACGGGCTCGTGTCGCGCGAATAGCCGTAGCATCCGACGCGGTCGGCGCGAAGCGTGTCGATCGAGATGAGGATGAGGTTTGCGGGTGGGCGCGGCCGCGAGCGGACGGCCAAGAAGACTCCGACGAGGCCGAGGAGGACGACGAGGGCCAGGGGGAGAAGACGGCCGAGCCAGCGCGGGCGACGGACGCTCGGGTTTTCCGATGGAGTGCTCAGCCGACGAATCCGAACTTGTAGGGGATGCAGATCCAAGTCGCGACGGGAGCGCCCTCCCGTTGCGCTGGCTCGAATCTCGACTTCATCGCCGCCTTCAGGACGGCGGCGCGCATCTTGTCCGTCCCCCCGAACGGCAGTGCGAGCAGAACCCGTCCCGACAAGCCGACGAGAGCGAGGACCGCGAGTTCACCGGCCGACAGCGCCCCCTCCGTCGCCCTTCTTGGAAACTGCGGCGACTCCATGTGGGTCGGCTTCGGCTGGACGTCGACCGGGCCGCCTCCGGTGGCGAACTCCGCCGGGACGGTGATGGCGCACTCCGCATCCGATCCGATCCAGGCCTGCACGCCTTGACGGAGTCCATCGAGGATCGCCAAGTCGCACCAATCGGATACCGGGTCTGCGTAGTGCTGCGTTTGCGGGTACGCGATGATCACCGGCGGCGACCCCGATACCTTTATGTCGAGCCGGATCCGGCGCGGCGCCTTCTCCTTCAAGCCGCAGCTCGCGACCTGGTAGACATCGCTCTTCCAATCCGTGCTGACGATCCCGTGGTCGACGTCCATCTCGACGACGTCATAGCCGTCCTCGCGGAGGACGCGAGCGACGATCTTGATCAATTGCTCCGCGGAAATCAGCGGGCCCGCGCAGCGGATGAAGACCGACATCGAGCCGGGGGAAGAGGTCTCCTCGCCGCTCCGGACGAAGTCAGCGCTCCCCGCGCCTGCTGCGCCGGTGATGAGAATGAAGAGGACCGAAATCCCGACCCATCTCATCGGCGCACCAAGCCGCCTTGCTGTGAGCGGGGCATTCCGTATCCCGGGCGCCGAACCTACACCGGCCGCTCGAGGCCCCGCGCCTTCATCTCGTTCCACGACATCGGGGCGCGGCCGGTGTCGTCCTCGACCATCGCGATGCAGCCGTCGACGGGGCAGACGAAGTAGCAGAGGTTGCAGCCGACGCACTCGACCGGGTCGACCACGAGTTCAGTCCGACCGTTCACCTTCTTCGGGTGGATGCACTGGTGCGCGCCGTCCCAGCACGCCGTGTAGCAGAGGTTGCAGTGGATGCACTTCGAATGGTCGATCTCGGCGACGATCCGGTAGTTGAGGTCGAGGTGGCCCCAGTCGGTGATGTTCGAGACCGCGCGCCCGCTGAGTTGCGACGGGCTCGTGAGGCCGCGCTCCTCGAGGTACGTCGCGAGCCCGTCGCTCAACTCCTCGACGATCCGGAAGCCGTAGTGCATGACTGCCGTGCAGACTTGCACCGTCGTCGAGCCGAGCAGCAGGAACTCGACCGCGTCGCGCCAGTCGCCGATCCCGCCGATCCCGGAGATCGGGAGCCCCGCGCACTCGCGGTCGCGTGCGATCGATGACACCATGTTGAGCGCGATTGGCTTCACGGCCGGCCCGCAGAAGCCGCCGTGCGCGCCCTTCCCGCGCACCGCCGGCTTCGGCGCCCACGTCTCGAGGTCGACCCCCATGATCGAGTTGATCGTGTTGATGAGGGAGACGCCGTCCGCGCCCCCCTTCTTCGCCGCGCGCGCGAGGTACGTCACGTCCGCGACGTTCGGCGTGAGCTTCACGAGCACCGGGACGCGCGACGCCTCCTTCACCCACTCCGTGATCATCTGCGTGTACTCGGGCACCTGCCCGACCGCTGCGCCCATCCCCCGCTCGCTCATCCCGTGCGGGCAGCCGAAGTTGAGTTCGATCCCGTCGGCGCCGGTATCGTTCACGCGCTTCACGATCTCGTGCCACGCCTCGCGCGTCGACTCGACCATGAGCGACACGACGACCGCGTTCTTCGGGTAGCGCTTCTTGATGTCGCGCACCTCGGCGAGGTTCACGTCGATCGGCCGGTCCGTGATCAACTCGATGTTGTTGAGCCCGATCATGCGCTGGTCGCGGTAGTCGATCGAGCCGAGTCGCGCGGTGACGTTGATGATCGGCTCGCCGATCGTTTTCCAGACGGCGCCGCCCCAGCCCGCGTCGAAGGCGCGCGCGACCATCTCCCCCGTGTTCGTGGGCGGGCCGCTCGCGAGCCAGAAGGGGTTCGGGCTGCGAATCCCGCCGATGTTGACGGACAGATCGATCATGGAGTGCTCACTTTCTCCCAGCGCTCATTCCGTTCATTCTGGAGGTCCGCTCCCGTCGCGCGGCGGGACGAGCCGCGAGCCGGGCGGGGGCGGGAGGCCGAGCGCGGCGAGGATCCCGCGCGCCGCGATCTTCCCCTCCTCGACCGCGTTCACGACCTCGAGGCCGCCATTCACCATGTCGCCGCCGGCCCACACTTTCGGGTTCGACGTGCGGCGCGTGCGCGCGTCCACCTCGATGCGGCCGCGCTTGTGCGCGACGCTGAAGTCGTCGAGCACCGAGTCGATCGTCTCCTGGCCGACCGCGCGAATCACTGTGTCGACCGCGACGGTGAAGCGCTTGCCCGCTACCGGCGCGGGCTTGCGGCGCCCGCTCGCGTCTGCGCGCCCGAGGCGCATCGTGTCGAACGTCGCGCGCGCGACGCGCCCCGCCGCTCCGCGGATCGCGACCGGCGCGGTGAGCCAGCGGAAGCGCACGCCGAGTGTCTTCGCGAGCGCGATCTCGTGCGGGTACGCGGGCGCCTCCTCCTCGGTGCGGCGGTAGAACACCGTCACCTCGTCGCAGCCCAACTTCGCGGCGGAGTTCGCGGCGTCCATCGCGGTATTGCCGCACCCGATCACCGCGACGCGCCGCCCGACGTCGAGCCGCTTGAACTCCTTCTTGATGACCTTCTCGAGGAACTCGAGCGCGTCGATGACGCCGCGCAGGTCCTCGCCCGGGATCCCCATCCGCTTCGAGCGGCCGAGGCCGATCCCGAGGAAGACCGCGTCGAAGTCGGCGAGGAGGCGCTCGGCGGCGATGTCGCGGCCGACCGCGACGCCCGCGCGGATCTCCGCACCCGCACGCGCGACCTCGCGCACTTCGAGCGCCGGCACGTCGCGCGGCAGCCGCCACGGCACGATCCCGTAGTCGCAGAGGCCGCCCGCGGTCTTCCGCGCCTCGAAGACGACGACCTCGACGCCCGCGCGCCGGAGTTCGGCAGCGCACGCGAGGCCCGCCGCGCCCGCGCCGACGACCGCGACGCGGCCGCCGTGCTCGGCGCGCGACTCGGCGCGCGCGCCCGGCTCGAAGAACGGCTTCCCGCTCGCGGCGAGCGCGTCCATCGCGTGCCGCTGCAGGCGCCCGATCGCGACCGCGTGGTCCATCGGCACCCGCACGCACGCCCCCTCGCACAGGTTCTCGACCGGGCAGACGCGCGCGCACGTCGCGCCGAGCGGGTTCGCGGCGAGGATCGTCCGCGCGCTCCCGATCAGGTTCCCCGTCGAGATCTTGCGGATGAAGAACGGGATGTCGATGTGCGTCGGGCACGCGTCGATGCACGGCGCGTCGAAGCAGAAGAGGCAGCGCGCGGCCTCCGCGCGCCCGCCGTCCGCCCCGAGGGGCCCGAACGCCTCGGAGAATCGGGCGGCGTACTCCGCGTCGGTGATCTTCGGGCAGCCTGTGGTCGTGGGCATGGTCGCGTCGCGTCGCGGACGGATCGGCGTGCGCCCGCGCGCCGCCGGTCACCCAGCGAACGGGCGCAGTATAGCACCGTGTCTGGACCGGAGATAGGCCCTTGCGCTCACTCGGCCCGACCGCACCGCTCTCCTACCGAAAAAGTCCCTTGATCTTCCCCCACGATGTCGGCTCCGTCGTGTCGGTCGCGGAATCAACAATGAGCCAGGAGAGGAAGTTGTCCCCGCGGCCGGTGGGGCTGAGTAGCCGCCATGGAATACATCCGCCGATGGAGGGGTAGTAGAACGAGTGATCGTTCCCGTTCGGGTCGCAGTTGTAAGTGAAGGGACCGTCCGTCACGAAAGTCGGGGCGTACCCACGCGCGTTCGTGAACCGAACGACGAGGGCGTTTACTCCTGCGGGGATGACCGTCCCGAAATTGGAGCAGTTCCACCGCAGAGCTGGGTCGAGGTTGAGATTCTGCGCCAGTGTGTTGAATGGCGGGCAGCCATCCTCGTCCGGGTCCGAGTGGAGAAACAGACCGATGGTCTGGTTGTAGTTCGGAACGACGTTACGGTGATAGGTCACGACGCGCTTAACGGTGTTGCCGGGGGCGACGCAGGCGAGGCCGTCCGCAGACTTGAAGAGAGTTCCAAAGGAATCGTCGGGGGGGCCTACGCTGAAGATCCAGATATACCCGGAGCAGACGTTGAACCAACGGTAGTTGCCACAGTTGCCATCAAGCACGCCGCTCCCCGGGACCCACGGGCGGGGAGGGAGGGAACACGGCGTCGGCGCGCCGGCCGGCGAGTCGCCGCCCGTCTCGCGGATCGCCCCGATCAACTCGATCCCGCACGCGGGCGCGGCGAGGACGAGAACCGCGAGAACCGATCCAGCGAGGATTCGAATCATCACGCGCCTCCGAGATCGTCTGCGGGCCCGCTACCGATAGAGCCCCTTGATCTCCCCCCACGAGACCGACTTCGTCGGGGTGGGGGGCGTCCCATCGATGATGAGGTGCGTGAGGAAATTGTCGCCGCGCCCGGTCGGGCTGATGTTGCGCCAGGCGATGCAGGCTCCGGTGGAGGGGTAGTAGTACGAGTGGTCGTTGCCGTTCGGGTCGCAGACTTGCGTGAACGGCCCGTCCGTCGCCCACGAAGGCGCCTTCTCGCCGTCAAGAGTCGATCGGACGATCACGCGCGTCACGCCCGCCGGGATGGTGACACCGAAGTTCGAGCAGTTCCACCGCAGCCCAGGATCCAGATTCAGGTCCTGTGCGATCACACCGTCCGGACAGCCATCACCGTTGTTGTCCCGATCGAGGAACACATCGACCGTTTGAGCGTAGTTCGGGATGACGTTTCGGAAGTACGTCACGGTACGCTTCACCGTGTTGCCCGGGAAGACGCAGGGCATGCCCTCCGAGTTGCTGAAGCGCGTCCCGAAGCCGTCGCCGTGGGGGATCGATGAGAAGATCCAGATATAGCCGGAGCAGACGTTGTACCAGCGGTAGTTGCCGCAGGTGCCGTTCCTCTGCGCGGCGATCGGGCCGCAGGGGGGGCGCCCGCGGGCGGTTGGCCGGTGGACTCGCGGATCATCCCCATGAGTTCGAGCGCGGCCGTGCTCGAGGCGGCGCAGAGGATGGCGACTGCGGAGAGCAGGACGCGAAGAGGCATCGCGTACCTCCTGATGATATCGGGCGGCCGGGGCCGCGCGGAGCGGAAGGGTGAACGGATTATAGCACCGAGCCGAGCGCGGCGGAAGCGAGCTTGTTACCCGACCTGCTTCATCGCGGCTTGCGCTCGCGCGCGATCTTCTCCAGGGCCGCCAGGTCGGCGCGGTCTTGCTCTCGGTCCGTCTTCTTGCTGCGGACGAGGTCCTCGAGCGCTAGGAAGGGGATGCGCGTCGACTCAAACTCTGCCTCCCAGCGCCGCTCCCAGCAAGCCTGGAACTCATCGAGGCCCCAGGGCTTGGTGAAGACGTCGACGCGGATTTGATCGGCGAACAGGAGCACGTGGCGGCTCAAGATCTCCCGCGGGTCGAGGTCGCGTGCGATCCCGAAGCCTACTTCGGAGAGCGCATCGACGAGCCGTCTCACGTTTTCAGACGTGGGGCGAACGAAGAGGTCGATATCGAGGGTCGTGCGAGGAAGGCCGTGGGCGATGGCGGCCCATCCCCCGATGACCAGATATTCGACCTTCCGTGCGCTGAGATGGGCGCAAAGCGTGGGCAAATCGGGATGTGAGAGGTCAGCGGGGACCGGGGTGCTCCTTCTCGAAGCGGAAGAACTCCTCGACGCTCGCAAAGGACTGGATGAACGGTTTGGAGAATGGGCGGTGCAGATGATGGAAGAGGCGGAATGCGGCGTTGGCCTGCCGCAGCCTTTCCTCCGGAGTCAAGGCCGACGCCCACGCGAGGAGTTCGGAGTCGATGTGAACCACGCGATCCATAATGGATTCATTCTAGCAGATGTGCAGGGTCACCGCCGCAGCATCCCCTCGAGGACGTACCGCGCGATGCGCGGGTTCTCGCGCAGGCGCCGCACCGAGTACGGGTACCACTGCGGTCCGAACGGGACGTAGACGCGCACGCGGTGGCCGGCGGCGACGAGGCGCGCGCGCAGCGCCCCCGCGACGCCGAGGAGCATCTGGAACTCGTACGCGTCCTTCGCGAGGCCGAGCGAGGCGACGAGCGCGAGGCTTCGCTCGACGAGCGCCTCGTCGTGCGTCGCGATCGCGGTGTAGCAGCCGCACCCGAGAAACATCTCGACGAGGCGCATGAAGTTGTCGCGGATCTCCTCGCGGTCGTGATAGGCGATCGCGTGCGGCTCGGTGTAGATCCCCTTGCAGATCCGCATGCGCGCGCCCTCGGCCGCGAGAGTCTCCGCGTCCGCGACGCTTCGGCGAAGATACGCTTGGAGCACCGTCCCGACCTTCGCGTGCCGGCGGCGCGTCTCGCGGCAGATGGCGAGCGTGTCATCCGTGCAGGAGGAGTCCTCCATGTCGATGCGGACGAACCGCCCGCGCGGCTCGGCGGCCGCGATGATCGCCTCGAGGTTCGCCTCGCAGAGCGCGCGGTCGATCTTGAGGCCGATCTGCGTCGGCTTGACGGAGACGTTCGCGTTGAGCCCGTTCGCCTCGACCGCCTCGATGACGGCGATGAAGTCGCGGACCGCGCGCGCCGCCTCCTCCCGCGTGGACACGTGCTCGCCGAGCACGCTCACCGTCGCCGGGCAGCCGCGCGCGTTGAGGTCGGCGACCGTCTTCGCCATCTCGGGGATCGTTTCGCCGGCGAGGTAGCGGCCCGCGACGGCGCGCACCACCGGCTTCGGGACGAGCGGAAGCGTGGCGACGACCGCGCGATCGAGGAGGTTCATGGCGCGCGACTAATCTAGCCCATGCGGTGCGGTCGGTCCAGAACGAGCAGAGGCGGAGGAGCGCGGCGCCCGCGAGGCATCCGGATTGCGAGCGATCGCCTCAAGGACGCGCCCGACGAGCCCCGGGCCTTCGTAGACGAGGCCCGTGTAGAGCTGGATGAGATCGGCGCCAGCGGCGAGACGCTCGAGCGCGTCGGCCGGCGTGAGGATCCCACCGACGCCGATGAGCGCGAGGCGGTCGCCGGCGCGGGCGCGGGCGCGCGCGATCGCGCCGAGCGCCCGCGCGCGGATCGGTTCGCCCGACAGACCGTAGCGGGGCGTCGCGAGCACGCCGGGCCGCTCGACCGGAAGCGTGTTCGTGAGGACGAGCCCGGCGAGGCCGCGGGCCACCGCGACGTCCACGATCTCGTCGAGGAGCGCGGGTTCGAGGTCGGGGCCGAGCTTCGCGAAGAGCGGACGCGGTGGCGCGCCGCGCGCGGCCGCCTCCTCGCGAGCCGCGGCGCCGACCGCGGCGACGAGGGCGTCGAACGGCGCCGCCGCCTGAAGCCGCGTGAACCCCGGCGTGTTCGGCGAGGACACGTTCGCGACGAGGAAGTCGACGTGCGGCGCGAGGCGGCGGGCGACCTCCGCGTAGTCGCGCGCGGCCTCCGCCTCCGGGGTCTCACGCATCTTCCCGAAGCTCGCGCCGATCGGGACGGCGACGCGCGCCCACCCCGGGTCGCGCGCGAGCGCGGCGAGCCGCGCCGCCACTGCCTCCGCGCCCGCGCTCGGGAACCCGAGCGCATTCGCGAGCGCGCGCTCGCGCGGGAGGCGCGCGACGCGCGGCCGCGGGTTCCCCGGCTGCGCCCGCGGCGTCACCGTGCCGACCTCGACGAACCCGAAGCCGAGCGCCGCGAGCCCGGGGAGCGCGGCGGCGTCCTTGTCGTAGCCCGCCGCGAGGCCGACGGGACTCGGAAAGCGAATCCCCGCGACGGTTCGCCCGAGGGCGGCGCCGCGGGTGCGAGCCGCCCCGCTCGCGCCCGCAAGGAGCGCCCGCCGCGCCCCGACCACGCGCAGCGACGAGAGCATCAGATGGTGTGCGGTCTCGGGATCGAGCGCGAAGAGAAACGGACGGAGCAGGCTGTAGAGGCCGATGAGTGCTCGCGGGACGCGGAGCGCCCCCCTCCCTTTCGGCGCCGCACGCTATCACCGCGCGGCGAGAGGGTCAAGCGCGCGAAGGCAGCGCGCGAGGGCGCGCCGCGACGCAATGGCCCGCGCGCGCCGCCCGCTCTCCTTCTCCGTTGACAGCCCGCATGCCCTCTGATACCGCTCTCCCCCGATGGGCGCGCTCGACGGAAAGATCGCCCTCATCACGGGGGGCTCGCGCGGGATCGGCCGCGCGACCGCGCTCCGCCTCGCCGACGCCGGCGCCGCCGTCGCCTTCACCTGGTTCACGAGCCGCCAGCAAGCCGAGGAGACCGAGGCGCTCCTCCGCGCGAAGGCGCGCGACGTCCTCTCCATCCGCGCGAACGTCGGGAACGAGGAGCACGTCGAGCGCACGTTCGCCGCCGTCCGCGACCGCTTCGGCGCCCTCGACATCTTCGTCTCGAACGCGGCGTCCGGCGCGATGAAGCCCGCGATCGAGCTCGAGGCGAAGGACTGGACGCGCTCGATGGAGGTGAACGCGCTCGCGCTCCTCCACGGCGCGCGCCGAGCGGCGCCCCTCATGGCGGGCCGCGACGCGCGGATCATCGCGCTCACGAGCGTGGGCTCGACGCGCGTGATCCGCGACTACGTCGCCGTCGGCGCGTCGAAGGCGGCGATCGAGGCGATCGTCCGCTACCTCGCCGTCGAGTTGGCCTCGCGCGGCATCATCGTGAACGCCGTGAGCGCCGGCGTCACCGACACGAACTCGCTCCACTTCCTCGCGGGCTGGGAGGAGATGCTCGCCGACGCGGCGCGCCGCACGCCGGCCGGGCGCGCCGGAACCGCCGAGGACGCCGCCGCCGCCGTCTATCTCCTCACGCTCCCCGAGGCGCGCTGGATCATCGGCCAGACGATCGTCGCCGACGGCGGGTACTCGCTGCTCCTCTAGGACGCCGGCCGCGACGCGGCCGATGGCATCCGCACGCCGCCGAATTCGGAGACGCGCTACTTCCCGGGCGAGGTGAGGGATTTCGCTCGGCCCAAGAACGGGGACTTCGGGGCCTCCCGCTCCCACCACGCGATCAGTTCGCTCGCTTCCTCTCCTCGATGGTGGAACCCGAGGATCGAGACGGCGCGGTACAGGTGGCGCCCTCCCTCCTCGCGCGATCCATCCGACACGAGGCTCTTGCCCACCTCCACGAGAACGTGGACGTAGTTCGTTCCGATTTGGGCGACCGACAACTCGCGCTCCCAGTCGACGAGAGGATCCGTGAGGCTTTCGAGCCGGTAGACGGTGTCGAAGAGCTCGCGGCACTTCGGCAGGTCGATCTCCCGCGATCCCTTCTTGTCGGCCGAGGCCTCGACGATCCGTTCAAGGATCCCCTCGAGAACCGTGCGGCACGGCAGCACTCGGTTCTGCTCGGCCACGGTCACGCTGTAGAAGAGAGGCCGGGGCCAGCCGGCGCCCTTCAGGTTCTCGAAGATCCTCTCCTGGAGTTGGGCCGAGATGAGCTTCTCCTTCGTGTGCGTGAGCTTCCCGATTTCATTGTCACTCAGGCCGATCGGGACGCCCTTCCGCTGGAGGTGCCGGACGTAGCCCTTCGTGTTGAGGAGCGAGATGTTCACGATACTCACGTCTCGCCGATCTCCCGTGATCGTTTGGTACGCGAGCGGCGGGTACGTGTCGTTGTCCCCGTTCGTGATGATGATCGCGTTCTCGGGCGCGCCGACGACCATGTTGCGGCCGTAGTCGAACAGGGGCCTAGGCATGTCCTCGATTTCGACGACGCGACGCAGAGACTCCTCGGCTTCTCGATCGTCGCCCTGGAAGAGCGCGACGCGCCACAGCGAGTAGTACGTCCGAGCGAACTCGGGATCGAGCTTGCGCGCTCGCGCCAACTCTCCGTGGACGGATTCCCAGTCGTCGCCTTCATCCATCGCGTCGAGCTTGACGGACATCCAGGCGTCGATCGCGGCGACGTTCCTAGAGTCCACGCGGTACGCGCGCTCGAACTTCTCGTGAGACTCGATGTACTTCCCGGAATACCTCAGGGCATGTCCCCATTCCACCCACGCCTTCGCGTCGCGGGGGTGCCTCTTGACGTATGCCTCCCACTCCATTGCCAGCTCCTCGTACCTCTCGCGCGCGAGAACCTGGTGGCGCCAGGAGAGAATCGCCGGCGGCCGGGCGCCGCCGCCGGCCGCGCGCGCGCCGACCACCAGGAGCCCGACGAGGACGCAGCCGAGCGCCAGGGACCGCATGAGCTGATCGCCCCGAGCCGCGCAGTTCCAATGGGTGTCGCGCATCCGTATCACCTCCATCTATGATCGTGTTCGTCGAGGGATTCTCGATCGTCGATCGTTCAAACGCTCGAGGGGCCCCGCGGGTTCAAATTGAACCATTCCGATGCGCCGGGCGTTAGACCTTGCGAGGAGGCCCGGTCCCGTGGCCAATCCGGACGGCTGATGAGCGGACCCGAAGAGAGAGCGCGGGCCGACCCCGCGCGACGCCGCATCGGGCGCGGCGCCGACGCGGAGGGCGGCGCCCCGAGCGACGTGGCGCTCCTGACGGGAATCGGAGACGGCTCCGAGGAAGCCTTCAACCTCTTCTTCGACCGGTGGGCGCCTCGGCTCGGCCGCTTCCTGCTTCGGGCGACCGGATCGCGCGAGACGAGCGAGGATCTCCTGCACGAGGTCTTCCTGCGCGTGCTGCGGGCGGCACCGCGATTCGAGCCGAAGGGAAGCGTCACCGCCTGGATGTTTCGGATCGGCGCCAACGTCCTCTACTCGGACTGGCGACGCAGGCGGGCGTCGCCAGTCGTCTCGATCGAGACGCTCGAGCCGGCCGCGCTTCCGATCGCGGTCGAGGAGGACCAGGAGACGCGTCGCGTGCAGAGGCGCTTCGCGCGCGACGCGAGAGCGGCCCTGACCAAGATCTCCGAGAACCATCGAGTCGTGTTTCATTTGAAAGTCGAGGAGGGGCTGACCTACGCGGAGATCGCGGCGGTCCTCGGGTGCCCCATCGGCACGGCGAAGTCGCGTTTTCACCACGCGGTGCGCGAGCTGCGTTCCCTTCTCGAGGAATGGGGCGATCTCGAATCGCCACAGCGGAGGTAAACCCATGGCCTGCGAACAGTGGAGGGAGCGGATCATCGATTCTCTCGCGAACGAGTTGACCGAGCTGGACGAGGCGCTGCTCGCGGAGCACGTGGCGAGTTGTGCGACGTGCGCGAGCGAGGCGCGGCTCGTTCGCGATCTTCTCCACGGATCCACTTCGGGATTGGAGTGGCGCGAGAACCCCGCGACGCGCGCGCGGCTTCTCGCGGCGCTCCGGAGCCGACGCGCCGGCGCGCGGATGCGCGTGCGCGACCTCGGCAGCGCGCTCGGCTCGGCGCTCTCTCGGCCGGTCCCCGTCTACGGAGCAATCCTACTCGTCGCGCTTGGCCTCTTCCTGGGCCTCTCGGTCAGGCCGCGGCTCGATGCGCGGCCCGGGCCCGCGCGGCACACCGCCGAGGCCGGGCCCGATGGAGAGCCGAGTCGCGAGAGTCGTCGCCCCCTCGGCGAGCGTCGATTCGAGGTCACGGGCGCCGACGCCGTCCTCACGCGCGGCGCGCTGCCTGGGGACAGCCTTTGAAGCGATCGCGTCGCGCGTCCCGCGACGCTCGCCCTCCGATCAGGAAGAGAGGTAGTACGCGGCCCCCTCCTCGAGCGGGACCATCTTGAGATGGAACGTCTCCGCGAGGCCGTTCGTCGGGCAGACGTTGTCCTCGCGGAGCATGACCAACTGCTCGCGCGTGACCGGCGGCTTCGGAAGGAGCATCTCGAAGAGCGCCGCCTGGATCATCATAAACGGCACCGGGAGGTGGATCTTCGGGCGCCGCTTCCCCGTCGTCCGCATCACGATGTCGAGGATCTCGAGGATCGTCATCGCCCGTGGCCCGCCGAGGTCGTACGATTTCCCCACCGTGTTCGGGTCGTCGACCGCGTGCGCGAACGCCGCCGCGACGTCCTCGACCCAGATCGGCTGCAGGCGCGACTTCCCCGATCCGATCACCGGCATGAACGGCAGCGCCCGCGCCATCGCGGCGAAGCGGTTCACGAAGTCGTCTCCCGCGCCGTAGATGATCGATGGCCGGAAGATCGTCCAGTCGAGGCCGCTCGCCTTCACGAGGTCCTCGGCCTCCGCTTTCGTCCGGTGATAGCGCGTGGGCTTGTCGCGCCCCGCACCGAGCGCGCTCATGTGAATGAAGCGCCTCGCGCCGACCCTCTTCGCGGCGTCGATCGCGTTCCGCGTCCCCTCGACGTGCACCTTCTCGAACGACTGCCCCTTCGACTCCACGATAATGCCGACGAGGTGGACGACGGTGGTCGCGTTCTGGAAGGCGGCGGCGAGCGCATCGGGGTCGAGCACGCTCGCGGAGCGGAACTCGACGGTCCCGCGCGTGTCGATGATCGGGCGCGGCTTCTTCGTGCGCGACACGGCGGTCACCATGTGGCCGCGCGCGCAGATCGCCCTGCAGACCGACGTGCCGACGTAGCCGGTCCCGCCCGTCACGGCGGCCCTCTTGTAATGCGTTCCCCACGCGCCCGTGCTCATCGCATCCCCTCTCGGCGATCCCTCGCGGTCTGGATCAAAGAAGTGGCAGGAGCGAAGGGACTTGAACCCCCAACCGCTGGTTTTGGAGACCAGTGCTCTACCAGTTGAGCTACGCTCCTGCGAACGGAGGTATCGTCAACGATCTCATCGGCTTTGTCAACGGCGTCTTCTCGCGAAGGGAGCCAGCTACTGGTTTGCTAGACCAGTGCTCGCCTCGTCCACGGGCCTTCTGTCATGCATGGCTATCTTCAGCGATGGCCTTCGGCTTCGTCGACGAGCGAGTCGCCGAGCGCGTCGCGACAGGCGACACTTCTGCTACCGTTTCCCCCCTTCACGACCACGCTTGCTCGCGGTCAACATGGGCGTGATGAGCCGAGATCAAAGCCGCGCACTGCGCAGTCGCTCGATGAACGCCGGCTTCCCTGCGTGCTCACTGCGCAGCGCCTTGAGCCGCCGCCGAAAGTTCCCTCCCTTGCGACGCCGCGCGAGGTCACGGAGATCCACGAGGAGTGAGATCGCCTGCTTGTAGCCGTTCGGCTGCCTCGTCGCGATGAGGCTCTCGACCCGACTCCAGAGCGTTGATTCTCTGCCCGCGATCTTGTCGAGGTGCCTGGCCCTGGACACAGCAGCCTCGCGCGCGCGTCGGGCACTCTCCTGCGCGGCCCTCTTCGCCGCGGTTCGCCGGCGCTCCCTTCGGGCCCTCTCCGCCTCGCGCAGAAGCGTGCCCACGGTTCTTCTCTTCACAGACAAGACAGGAGCGGGTTGTCCGCGTCCGGTGCGCTCCCGAGCGAGACGCTGGCGCAATCCGTTCACGACGAGGTCGTCCTTGCCCGCGATCGCGCGGGCAAGGAGGCCATCCTTCTCGGTGTCCGGCATTGTTGCGAGCCATGTTCGGATCTGCGCGGGTTTCGGCGCCGCGATTGTCATCCGCGCACTTGCCTCCGTCACAGCAAGAAGGAGGTCAGGGTCGATGCGAAGGAAATCCGCGAACCCGCACAGGGAGGCACTGAGCTGGGCGAGACCGGCCGGGACCGGAGGCTCCGCGCCACGACCGTCAAGCTCGCCGCTCTGCGCGCAGAGAAGCCAGCCCAGGTACAGGCATCGGAGATCGCCGCGCGCAAGCTCGGCGCGCACGGAGATCATCGACGAGAGCCAACCATCGCCATCGTCCCAGTCGCCCACTTCCTCGTCGTTGGACACGAAGGTCAGGATCACCTTACCGTTCTTCTCGCGGGCCACAGCACTTTCACCGACGCAATAGAGCCGCGCCGTCTTTGCGTCCAAGAGACGCGCGGATACGCGGAGCTTGACGACGCGGGTCCCCCAGTTGGCGAGGTAGAGGAATGCGTCGAAGTACTTCTCCATCCACGCATCCTCATCGCCCTTGAAGTTGCCCCACTCGTAGTGATTGACGAAGCTCGTCGGCGTGATGCGAGCACGAGTCGAGCAAGCGCGGAGCTCGCGCATCTCCTTCGCGGTGAGCGGCCGGTCGATGGCCTGGAACTCGTAGTACTGGTACTCGCTCATCGCGCTCGGTCGCGGGGAGCCTGCGCGCGCCTCAGCGAGGCCGCAGCCAGTAGCGGTAGGCGTCGATCCATTCGGCACCCCTCGGCGGTGGTGTGGGGAGCGGGAGGTTGAGAATCGGGAGCGCCTGACGATCGCGGCCACGCGCGCAGATCGCAACAATCTGCCCGTCGCGATTCAGGTCAACCCGTTCGACGGTGACCGGAACGCCGAGGACGACCGCCTCAAACGGAACCGCGAGGTTGTCCTCGATCAACGTGAACAGCCCGGTGATTTGCTCGGACTCGTTGTAGCAGTCGAGGGTGGCCTCCGCGATCATCGCCTGCAGCTTGACCTGGCTCAGTCGGGAGAGGGGCGTCCTTCGCCTGATAGTTCGCGCGCGCAGTCGTTTCACCCGGCGCCCGCCAGACGCTCAATTACGCAAAGTCATCGGCGCTCTCCAGCGATCGAAGGACATCCTCGTCGTACTCGACGACAAGTTCGTCGCCGGGGTCGTCATAGCCCAGAGGCGCCTCGCCCCTCGCGTATCCGATGGCTCGGTACCCGCGCAGCCGCCTCTCAAACATCCGTAGAAGCATCGGCACGTCCCGGTCGACGTAATCGAAGATGCGGACCTCCCTCTTGCCCGGATGGAGCCGGTGCAGCCGTCCCGTGTACTGGATCAGCGTGCCCTTCCAGGACACGGGGAGCGCGAGGAAGAGCGTGTCGAGCCTGGCGTCGTCGAATCCCTCACCGACATAACGCCCCGTTGCCAGCACGAGCCGCTCCTCATTATTCGCGATCGACGCGAGCTGCTCTGTGACCGCACGCCGCCTCGCGGCACTCATGCCGCCCTGGAGCACCACGAGATGGCGCGTGAACTTCTCGAGGCGAGCCGCGAAGTATTCGAAGTGATCCCTCCTCTCTGTGAGAAGGATTGGCGATCGTCCCTCCTCGAGCGCCTGGATGACGTCGTGGAGGATCAACTGATTCCGATCCTCGTCCGACGCGAGAGCCGCATAGAGATTCTGGATGCTCTGCGATCGGTCATCGTTCACCGCCTTGAAGCCGGTCTCGCGCACGATCAGTCGGTGCACGAACGGACGCTGGGCCGCCTGGGCCTTCCGGTCGACTGTGAATCGAACGGGCCCGAGTTGCATCTCAGCGATCGGATCGTGCCCGTCCCGACGCTTCGGTGTCGCGGTGAGGCCGACGACGTACCGGGCCTTGACCTCCGACAGCACTCGCTCGAACGACACGGCCGGCAGGTGGTGGCACTCGTCGACGATGACCTGCCCATAGCTCCCGACGAGTTCCTCGACCCTCCCCTTGCGGACGAGGCTCTGAATCATGGCGACATCGAGCCGGCCGTTCCCGGCCCGCTTGCCCGCTCCCACCTGCCCGATCTCCTTGGGCTCGATGCCGAGAAACAGGGATAGCTGCGCCAACCATTGATCGAGCAGAGGCCGGCGATGGACCAGGATTAGCGTGCTGCAACCGCGTTCAGCCACCAGGTACGTGCCCACGACGGTCTTACCGACACCGGGTGGCGCGACGAACATACCGGTGTCGTGCGCGAGGAGCGCGTCGGTGGCTTGGTGCTGCACGGGAGTCAGCCTTCCTCTGAAGCGGAAACCGACTGGTTCTCCGGCAACCCGACGGTCCTCGACTTCGAGGCTGACCCCATGTTGACGAAAAAGCGCCTCGAGCCCCGCCTGGCAGCCCCTCGGGAGGCCGATGTGTTGCGGTAGATCTTCGGCGCATGCGATGACGCGCGGTGTGGTCGCCGTCGAGAGGCGCATGCTCTGCTTCTTGTAGAACTCCGGATTCTGGAAGGCCGCCAGTCGTTTGATCTCGTTGAGCAACGGCGACGGCAAGCCGGCCTTCTCGACGAAGAGCTTCTGGGCGAGGACAGCCCGAACCACATTCTGGAGCGGCTCCGTGATAACGAGTGGTCGCCGCCTTGCCGAGGGCCGAGTCCATGGCGCCGCGTCTTCATCGTCGAAGGTCTCAGTTGGACGCAGGCCGACAACGGATCCTTCTCGGGTTGCTTCGCGAGCGACGAGCTCCACCGTGCTTGGATCGATGCGCGGCACGGACGCAAGGTGGGCCCACTGCTCATCGTCTGGATACGGCTTCAACTGATCGTCGAGGAAGATCGAGTTGCCGCCCCGTCTCGGTTCGTATTGAAGCGGCAGCGCGATCAGGTTTCCGAATCCGCCACGCGGCATCGTATCCTGACTGGGGAACAGCCGGTCGTACGAGTCCATGCTGAGTTGGTGGCGGCCAGACATGGTCTCCGTGATGAGATAGCAGCCCATCTTCCGCGCCGTTCTCGCCGCAACCGGTGCGGAGAAGAAGAACCAGACATGGGCGCCATTTCCCGAGCGCGATCTCTCGACCGCGGCTGGCAGGCCAATGTGCCTGCACGTCTCCATGAACGCGCGGACGTCCTCGACCCACGTGCTCTTGTCGAAATCGACAGCGAGGAACCAGCAGGTTTCGTCCTCGAGCAGCGGGTAGACACCCATTACTTGTCGACCCTTGAGGTGTGCTAAGACCGCGGTGTCATCGAACGGGATGAACGCCTGGTTCGGGCACTCGCCGCACTTGATCTTCGGAAGTTCGCAGACGCCCTTGACGAACTTGTTCCGGCAGGCCGGGGCGTAGCCAGGCTTCCCGGTTTTCTTGCTGACGAACCGCGTTGGGAAGACGTCCGCGCGGCCGCGGAACAGTGAGCGAAACAACTTCACTTTCTCGGCGGGTGTCTGAGGTACTGGCGCCTCTGCCACGACCGGCAGACGGACCGGGATCTCCTGATCTCGGCCGAGCGACGCGAGCTCGGAGCGAAGAACGGCGAGCCGCGCGAGAGAATCGGCCTGTTCTCGGTCAAGCCGGGCGAGCAGCGCTTCCTCCCTGGCGATGGCTTCGAGGAGATCATTGCGGTCGGCGAGTTGACCTGGCTGCTCCGGGTTCCCTCTGGTCAACCTGGTTCCGCCCTTCCGCGGCTCTCCGGACCCTCTTGTGAGGGCGGAGTGCAGCGAATCCCGACTGGTTAGTGGGCTACGCGACGAAGCGGAGAATTTCCACCTGTGCGCCGCGTTTCACCGCCTGCTCCGCCCGGGCAAGGAGCTGCTGAGTGACCTCCTCTGAGAGGTAGTACTCTGCGCAGTTGTCGCAGACCTCAGCCGGCACATCCTTCGTGATCACGGTCGTCTCCCCCCGCTGCAGGGACACCGTCACTGCTCCCGACCGAGTATCGCCGTGCCTGCACAGGACACACTCCATCGCAGCCCCCTCGGGCCGAAATCGGCGTGCCGAACCTCTCACCCCGATTCGTCGGGCCGAGCGATCTTCTCCAGTTCCGCCACGAGCTGTGGCAAGTCCGCTGTCACAACATCCCACACGAGGTCGTAATCGACATGGAGGTAGTCGTGGACCACCTTGTGGCGCATCCCGATGATCTGCCGCCACGGGACGGCATCGTGCCTCTGTTGAAAGGCCGGGGAGACTCCGCGCGCTGCCTCCCCGACGGTCTGGATGAGATGCGTGAGCGCCATGCGGAGGTCCTCGTCCGCATCGTACTCGGAGCGGCTCATCCCACGGACTTTCTGCAATGCCTTCCGCGCCATGTCGAGCATGTGCCCAACATAGACGGAGTCATCCTTCTGCATACTGGACCTCCGCGGAGGTGAGCACGCGGTCCCGAAGCCGGGCGTTGAGTGACTTCGCGCTCACGAGATCCACTCTCCTCCCCCCGAGAAGTTCGGACAGCTCGTCCTCGATGTCGATGATGCGAAGACCGACGACGTGCCCAGGCTCGAACTCCACGAGGACGTCGACGTCGCTGTCGGGCCGGAAATCGTCGCGGAGCACGGACCCGTACAGGGAGAGTCTGTGGATGTGATGGCGGCGGCAGAACTCGGCGAGACGCTGGCGGTCAATCGGGATCCTTGGGCTCATCTGCTCCTCTTTCCTTCTGGCTCGGAGTACCGTTCGATCCGCTTGCCCGATCCGAGTGTAGACGATGCCGGCAAGGCTCGCCAGACGGCGACGGAGGAAAGTGGGGAGCTCAGACTGACATCGGCGAGCGGCTCGCCCCATCGCACCCGACCACGGTGCCTGCTACCGTTTTGCTACCGTTTCAAACTCGAAAGGACTGGAAAGGACCGGAAGAGACTGGACGAAAACGAAGACGCCCTAGCGGGCTCAACCCACCGGAGCGTCTTCGATTACGTTGCGGCGACGTCACTTCGATGGCGAGGCCTCAAACCAGCCTCGGATACTTTGGAGACCAGTGCTCTACCAGTTGAGCTACGCTCCTGCGCCGCCCCCTATGTTCCGACTTTCCTTCCGGTTTCGTCAACCTCCAACTTCCATTCCCCGGATTCCCAACCGTCGATTGCTACGACTTCGCTACGCCGACGCTTCGATTGCGGGGAGTTTCCAGGCTGCTCTCTTCTCCGCCCGCGCCCGATAGACGACCTCAGCCTCCATCGCGAGAAGGCGATCGAATGGGCTACGGCCGATGTAGTGCCTGAATCGTCCGGCTCTGCCTCTGGAAGGAAGACCCGGCCCGCACGGGTTACAGTTGCGCCTGGAGTGTACTGCATTCGCCTCGCGGCGGGTCCCATTCTATCGGCCAGTGCACGAATCGCCGTTCTCCGATGAGACGATCGGAACGGATCGTTTCGCGAGAATCCCACATCGCCAACTTCTTCCCGCCTGGGGCGCCGGGGTCGCGCTGGCCTATTTCGGTGGCTGCGATCGCGCGTGCCAGGAGGCCGTCTCCGCGTGGGCTCCTCGTTCCTCGTAAAAAGCCGCGATATCCGCCGCGAGCTGGCGCGCGCGGGGATGGTCTGCACCGAGGCTCGCCACTATCGTCGCGTGCGCCGCGAGCATCTCACGCTCGGCCTCCTCGTAGCGACCCAGCTGAGCGAGCGCGAGCCCGTGGTTCGCGCGGAAGATCCCCGTGTTCAGATGGTTGTGGGGAAACACCCGAAGAGCCAGCTCGAGCCCGGCGGCGAAACGCGGCTCCGCCTCCGATGCGCGGCCGAGGTCGAGATACGCCTTGCCGAGGTTGTTCATCGCGACGGCGACCAGAGGGTGCTCCTCGCCGTGCACCTTCCGGAAGATGGCCCCGGCCTCCTCGAAAACGGGAATCGCCTCTTCCCAGCGGCCCATCAAGCGGTAGAGCGCGCCGAGGTTGTTGAGGGCGCTCGCCACGTCGGAGTGCTCATTGCCGAATGTGCGCCGCTGCGCCTCGAGCACGGAAAGGCGGAGCGCGAGCGCCTCGTCAAAGGCGCCCGTCTGCTGGAGCGAGACCGCGAGGTTGTCCTTCGTCTTTGCAAGCTCTGGACTCTCTACTCCGAGCGTTCGCGAGAGCGTCTCGACCGCCTCGCGCTGACAGGCGATCGCCTCGTCGAAACGCCCCGCTTCCGAGAGCACGATCCCGAGATTGCCCAGCGCGAACGCCGTGTACGTGTGGTCGCGGCCGAGGAGGCGCGTGTAGATCGCAACGGCCTCCCGGTGGAGCTCCTCGGCTTCGGCAAGCTCCTTCGTCCGCTCGAGAACGCCCGCGAGCTGGGTAGCCGCCGCAGCGACCTGTACGTGATCTCCTGGGTGCGCGTCCCGCATGACCTGGAGTGCCTCGCGGCCGAGCGCCGCCGCCCCGTCATACCGGCCCTGCTTCTCCTCGAGCCGGCAGATCTCGATGAGGCTCGTAGCCAGCTCGGTTTCGGCGCTCTTTCCCGCGCCTCGGTGCATCGCGACGGCGGCCGACAAGAGGGACTCGGCCTCGTCGTATCGGCCGAGGTTCGAGCAGTTGGCACCGCGAGCGAGCAGGTAGCGCGCCAAGGACTGGTGCGGCAGGGCAGGGAGCGTCGCGATCTCATCGCCGAGCGTGGTCAACCGCGAATCCGCGGCGGCGTAGTGGCCGCGCCGGACGAGCAGTTCGGCGCCCGCGAGGCGGCTGTCGATCGTCTCGGGCGACAGGGCTCCCAGCTCGCGTTTCCGCAGCTCGATGGCGCGCAGCATGTGGCGCTCGGCATCGTCGTAGAGGCCGAGTCCCATGTACGTCGAGGCGAGCGCGTGGCGTACACCCGCCTCGACCCGCGGTGGCGCGCTCGCCTCCGTATCGAGCTCGCGTGCGGCGCGGTCGACCATCTCGCGCAGCGTGATCTGTGAACCGCCGGGGTTCAGCTCGGGGTTCGCCTCTGCGAGCATCCGTGTGAGGAAGGCGTTGACCGCCGTCGCGACGTCGGCTTGCCGGCGGGCTTCCCTTTCCGCTCGGCGGGCGCGCGCAGCCTGCGTCATCGTGGTCGCGAGCCCCGCGACAAGCGCGACGATCACTGCCGCCGCGCCGGCGACGAGGGCGCGGTGGCGCAGGACGAGCTTGCCGGTTCGGTAGGCCGTGCTCGGCGGCCGGGCGAGCACCGGCTCGTCGCGGAGATGCCTCTCGATGTCGTCGGCGAGCGCCGCCGACGACGCGTAGCGGCGGTCGCGCTCCTTCTCCATGGCCTTGAGCACGATCCAGTCGAGGTCGCCACGCAGCTCGCGCACCGGCGTGGCGACACGCGTGATCTCGCGGGGCGCCGGCGTCGTTCCCCCCGGCTTGGGCGTGCACGCTTCGAGCGCCGCCGCGCGCGCCGCGTCGCTCGGCCGCGGCGGCTCGTCCTCCCGCAGCACGCGCTGGACCTCGGCGACGCCTGCGCGCCGGAGCTTCTCGGGCGCGAACGGCAGCTTTCCCGAGAGGAGCCGATAGAGGACGACCCCGAGCGAATAAACGTCCGTACGCGTGTCCACGTCGATGCCGCCCGTAGCCGCCTGCTCCGGGCTCATGTACTCCGGCGTCCCGAGGAACTCGCCCGCGCGTGTATGGAGCGTCTCACCCTCGAGCGCCGCACCCGTCGCCTTCGCGATGCCGAAGTCGATGACTCGCGGATGCGCGTGCCCGTCAGCCGCCGACACGAGAATGTTGGACGGCTTGATATCGCGGTGGATGATCCCCTTCTGATGCGCGTGCTCGACGGCGCGGCAGACCGCGACGAAGAGGGCGAGTCGCTCGCGGAGAGGGAGCGAGCGGCGCTCGCAGTAGTCGGAGATCGATTCGCCCGCCACCAGCTCCATCACGAAGTACGGCCGCCCGCCATCGGTGACTCCGGCGTCGTGCACCTTCGCGATGCCGGGATGATCCATGAGCGCGAGCGCCTGCCTCTCCGCTTCGAAGCGCGCGAGCACGGCCTTCGAATCCATCCCGGCCTTCAGGATCTTGACCGCTACGCGCCGGCGAACGGGAGCCTCCTGCTCGGCCGCGTAGACCTCGCCGAAGCCGCCTTCGCCCAGCTTCTGGACGAGGCGGTACGGACCGATGGATGCGGGGAGCTCGACAGCCTCCTCTCCCGACGCGTGCCTGCGTGACCACGCCGCGCCGCCGGCATCAGACCCGAGCCCGCCCGCACTCGGTTCCATGTCTTGCCCGACGCCCCCTACTCGAGGCCCGTACGTGAAGATCCTGGGAAGCCCTCTTCCGGCGAGCCTCTCCCGCGCTAGGAGGTCGAGAACTTCGTCGCGCAGCGCGGCATCGCCGGCACACCGGGAGTCGAGGAACGAACCGCGCGCCGACTCGGGCATGTCGAGACATGCCAGGAAGAGCGCCTCGAGCCTTCGGTGCCGGCTCTCGCTGCTCAACAGGGCTTGCTCCCTCCGACGGCGTCCTCCGCGGCGATAGAGACGCGATCCGGCGCCATGATGCCGCGTCGATCGAGATAGCGCACGAGATGCGCCGCCGACCCTAAGTAGCGGGCAGCTCGAGCTGGCGGGCGAGCCACGAGCGTAGAAAACGCCACTTGCGTTCGATCGTCCGGACCGAAGCCCCGACGAGCTCGGCGATCTCCGCGAAGGTGAGACCCGTGTAGAAGTGGAGGAGCACAAGCTGATGCCCCTCGAGGTCCTCCTTCTCGAGCTTCGTGAGAGCGACCTCGAGCGATAGCACCTCTTCCGGCGAGAGGTTGTAGGCCCACTCCACGTCGTCGAGATCGACGCGCTCCTGGTCTCCGCCTCGCTTCTTGCTCGACTTTCGCCGCGCATCCTCGACGAGAATGTCGCGCATCGCCCGCGCCGCCGTGAAATAGAAGTGGCGCTTCCCCTGCCAACCCTCGGGATTCCGGTCGACGATCCGGAGGTACGCCTCGTGGACGAGCGCCGTCGTCTGGAGCGTCGCCCCGGGTGGCAGATGGGAGGCTTTCGCGGAGGCGAGGCTCCGAAGCTCGCGGTAAACGGTGGGGAAAACGCGCCGAGCCGCCTCCGCGTCACCGCGTGCCGCTTGATTCAGCAGGAAGGTGAAATCCGGCCCGATTTCGTCCGCGTCCATCTCCAGGTAACTCCGTGCGTTAGGGCGCCAGCGCACCGGCGGCCCGAGCGTACGAATTCTATCACTGGCAGGGCCATCCGGGAATGCCGCCTTCTCCTCGATGTCGGGTGTTGCCGGCGGTTTGCGGCTGTAAGTATGGAGCCGGGCTCACCTCGAGACGTACGCAGCCGTATGCGCCTGGCATCGAGGAGGGAAAGAAGATGTCCAGCACAGGCAATCAGAATCCGGCGTCTAACCGGTCGTCCTGGAGGAATCACGCGGTGACCGCAGCGCTCGCGGGCGTCCTTTCGTCGCTCAGCATGGCTCCGGCGCATGGTCAACTCGGCGACTCCGATTACTGGAATGCCGACGGGCCCATCCATGCGATGGCGCTGTCGGGGAACACTCTCTACATCGGCGGGTCCTTCAGCTACGTCGGCCCGCCCACCGGTTACGGCCTACCGCTGGATGCGGGCACCGGTGTTCCGGTCGCGGGATTCCCGGAGATCCGCGGTGTCTGCTGCGGCATCACCGGTGTGTCGGTCAACGCTGCGATCCCGGACGGCAGCGGCGGGTGGTTCATCGCGGGAAAATTCGACTCGGTGGGAACAGCGGCTCGCCAAAACCTCGCGCGCATCCGTGCCGACCTGACGGTCGATCCGTGGGATCCGAGTCCTGCCAACGAGGTCAAGGCGCTCGCCCTGAGCGGCAACACCCTCTACGTGGGCGGGCTCTTCATCACCGTCGCGGGACAGCCTCGCAACCGCCTCGCCGCGTTCAATTCGATGACCGGCGCCCTCACCGCTTGGGATCCCAGCCCCAACAATCCGGTCAACGGCATCACCGTCAGTGGGGACGTCGTGTACGTGTGCGGCGGCTTCTCGAGCATAGGCGGCCAGTCGCGCGGCAACGTGGCTGCGATCGATGCCGCCACAGGCCTTGCCACGGCGTGGAACGCCAATGTGACCAGCAACGTGTATACGGTCGTGCCGGCCGGAGGGGAAGTGTTCCTGGGAGGCACGATAACGAGCGTGGGCGGGCAGCCGCGCTCATCGATCGCCTCCGTCAGCGCGGCGACCGGTGCTCCTTTCCCCTTCAACCCGAGCGTCACCGGCAGCGTGTACTCGATCGTGGTCAACGGCGGCTCGGTCTACATCGGCGGCGCCTTCCACTTCGTGAACGGCGTAATCCGCAACTGTCTCGCGGAACTGGACCAGGCAACCGGGACGCTCGAACCGTGGAACCCCGACGCGGGGCCCGGCTCCCAGGGCACATACGTCAGCTCGATCTCCCTCAGCGGAGGCGCGTTCTACGTCGGAGGGTACTTCCCGGTCATGAAGGGACAGGTTCGCAGGAATCTCGCCCAGGTCGATCTCATGACCGGGCAGCCGACGAACTGGATGCCGGAAGCGAACCGTGACGTGGCCGTCGTCTGCGCGAGCGGCGGGAATGTGTTCGCGGGCGGCGCCTTCTACAGCGCCGGCGGCCAGACGCGGCAGTTCATCGCGGCGCTCGACGTGGCCACTGGCGTGCCGACATCCTGGAACCCCGGGGCGGACAACCTCGTCTACGCGCTTGCAGTGAGCGCGGACGGCAATACCGTCTACGCGGGCGGTAACTTCCACGCCATCGCGGGCCAGCCGCGCGACTTCGTCGCCGGCCTCAACGCATCGACGGGAATGCCGACCTCGATCGCCTGGGACGCGAACAACTCGGTCACCGCCCTCGCCGTGAGCGGCAACACGGTCTATGCCGGCGGCCAATTCACCGCCATCGGCGGTCAGGCGCGAAACCGTCTCGCGGCGCTGGACCACGTCACCGGTATCGCGAGCTCATGGAACCCGAACGTGAATAGCACGGTGATCACCCTCGCCGTCAGCGGCAACACGGTGTACGCGGGCGGTTTGTTCGCCACCGTCGGTGGGCAGGCGAGGAACCGGATCGCGGCCGTGAACGCGTTGTCCGGACTGCCGACCGCATTCGATCCCAACGCCAACAGCGAGGTGGACGTGGTCCTCGTTCACGACAACGTCGTGTACGCGGGCGGGTTGTTCGGCACGATCGGAGGGCAGAATCGCCAGAAGCTCGCGGCCCTGGATCCCGCGACCGGAGTTGCGACATCGTGGAACCCTTCCGTCGGCGGCCAGGTCATGACGCTCGCGGTTCGAGACCAGCAGATGTATGCTGGCGGGAACATTACCTCGGTCGGCGGCCAGTCCCGCGATCAGATCGCTGCCATAGGCCTCGCTTCCGGCCTCGCGACGCCCTGGGCTCCGGTCGTCAACAGCGCGGTGCGGAAGATCGTGACAAATGGCTTCAACGTGGTCGTGGGTGGCGAGATGCACCTCGTGGATGGCTACCAGCGCCACTACCTCGGCTCCCTCGCGGACCCGATCACGGTGGGCGTCCCCGGGGCACCGACATCCGAGCCGCCGTCCCTGGCCATGAGCGTGCCGAACCCGTCGCGCGTCTCGAGCAATGTACGGTTCGAGCTCCCCGCCGATGCCCAAGTGACGCTGGAGCTCTTTGACGTCGCTGGCCGCCAGGTCCACAGAGTGCTCGATCGAGTTTCGCTGGGAAAGGGGCCGCACGAGGCGCGACTCGAGTTGGATGGTTTCGGGGCCGGGGTCTACTGCGCCGTGCTTCGGACCGACGACCGGCGGGAGAGCCGGAAGTTCGTGCTCATCCCGTAGAAATTTCCGATAGAGCGGGTCCCGGTTCTGCGTTGCCGACTTTGCCCATGAAGAAACTCCCGGTAGCAACTACCGGGAGTTCTTCTAAGTTGGTGGCGGGGGTCCGTGACGCTGCGCTACAGCCTGAAAATGATCGACTTGCGGTCTCGGAAACAGGCGATCGTAGGAGTCCATGCTGAGCTGGTGATGGCGTGACTTTGTCTGCGTGATGAGGTAGCAAGCCATAGACTCGAAGCGCACCAAACGGTGGACGACTGAAACCGCCCTCCGCGTCGAGCGAGCGGACTACGCGGCGAAGCGGAGGATTTCAACCTCTGCGCCGCTTTTCACTGCTTGTTCGGAGCGAGCGAGAAATTGTTCGGTCACCTTCTCGGAGAGGGAATACTCGCCGCAGTTCTCGCACACGTCGGCCGGCACGTCCCTCACGATCACGGTCGTTCCTCCACGTCACAGCGTGACCGTGACTCGTCCAGGGCGTGTATCGCCGTGCCTGCAAAGAACGCATCTCATCGGGATCTCCTCGGAATCTCCTCGTCGTGAAGTCCGGCTCCCAGAGAGTCGGATCAGGCCGGTATATCGTCACCACGATGCACCTATCGTCCGTCCGATCGGATGCCACGAGTGAAGGGGTCCGCCAGCGACGGATCCGAGCAACGGGCGACTTGGGAGCCGCTTGTCGTCGGGAATCTCCGCGTCCACCTCGCCGTGCTCCAAAACGGTACGGACATCGGGTGGCGAGAGCCCTCGTCGAACATCCACTCCACGGCGTGCCGGCTGAATACGACCTCCCTGCACTCCAGGACCCGATCCCTCCCGGCCCATGCCGAAGATACGGCTGCTCCACGGTCGAACCCACCGCGAACGAGGGGAGAGTTCCGCTCGCCTGAGCCGGTCGGCCTCGGCAACCGCCGCTACGGTTTTGCTACGGTCTCAAACTCGGATTGACCGGAAACGACCGGAACAGACTCGACCCGATAGATCACGCCCCAGCAGGCCGAACCCGCTGGGGCATCGCTTGTCCATTTCGGCGACATCACGTCGATGGTCGGCCAGAAAACAGCCACAGAAACTTTGGAGACCAGTGCTCTACCAGTTGAGCTACGCTCCTGCGGACTCGGTTATCCTCAACGATCGCTTCAGCTTTGTCAACGAGTGCCTGTGAGGAACGCCGGTCAGCAGTTCTCCTGGACCAGCGGTCGGTCGGTGGACGTCCCACAATCGTTACGCGCTTGTCGGCGGCCCGCCCCCGCGTATACTGCTCCGCCGATGCCAACCGAGAAGACGCTGCCACGCCTTGCGCCTCATCGTCTCGAGCCGCGGGCGCGCACGCAGGCCGCGCGATGAGCGCGCCGCCCGCTGCCGCAGCGACCGCTGCCGCCCCGCTCGCGATTCCAGCGATCCCCGTCCCGAGCAATGCGCGGCCGCGTACCGCGTTCGGCCGATGGATCGCCGGCGGCGAGCACGGGACGCACGCGCACGAGCCGACGCACCCGTGGCACCGCGTCCTCTGGCTCACGGGCGTCGACTACTTCTCGACCCTCGGCTACCAGCCGGGGATCGCGCTCCTCGCGGCGGGCGCGCTCTCGCCCGTCGCCACGGCGGTCCTTCTCCTCGTCACGCTTTTCGGCGCCGTGCCCGTCTACCGCCAGGTGGCGCTGCGCAGCTACGCGGGACAAGGCTCGATCGCGATCCTCGAAAACCTCCTCCGAGGTTGGTGGGGCAAGATCCTCGTCCTCGTGCTTCTCGGTTTCGCCGCGACGGACTTTGTCATCACGATGACGCTGTCCGCGGCGGACGCGGCGAAGCACGCCGCCGAGAACCCGGTCCTGCACGGCGCTCTCGGCGACCATCAATTCGCGCTGACGATCGCGCTTCTCGCGCTTCTCGCCGCCGTCTTCCTGAAGGGATTCCGCGAGGCGATTGGGGTTGCGACCCTCATCGCGATTCCCTATCTCGCGCTCAACGCGATCGTGATCGGCGCGGGTTTCGCCGCGATCGCGAACGACCCGAAAGTCTTCGACGCATGGCGATGGAGCCTGGAGGTGCGCGGCGATTGGGGCGCAATCGCTGCGGCGTCGCTACTGCTCTTCCCCAAGCTCGCGCTTGGGCTCTCGGGATTCGAGACGGGCGTGTCGGTGATGCCGCTCGTTCGCGACGAAGGGGCACGCCGAGTCGCCTCGACAGGGTCGGCGGCGGCGGACACGCAGACCGCATCGCGATCCGCCTCGAGCGCACCCCCTACCGCCACCGCCGTGGGCGCACCGCTCGGCCGGATCCGCGGGACCCAGCGACTCCTCGTCGCCGCCGCGCTCATCATGAGCGTGTTACTCCTCTCGTCGAGCGTCGTCACCACGCTCCTCATCCCCACGAGCGCGGTCGAGCACGGCGGCGAAGCCGAGGGGCGCGCGCTCGCCTTCCTCGCGCACGCGCTCCTCGGCGGCGCGTTCGGCACGGCCTACGACATCGCGACGATCGTGATTCTCTGGTTCGCGGGCGCCTCCGCGATGGCCGGGCTGCTTCATCTCATACCGCGTTACCTGCCGAACTTCGGCATGGCGCCGCACTGGGCGTCGCGCACGCGCGCGCTCGTGCTCGTCCTCTTCATCGTCTGCGTCGCGGTGACGTGCGTCTTCCGCGCCGACGTCGAGGCGCAGGCCGGCGCCTACGCGACCGGCGTGCTCGTACTGATCCTCTCGGCGGCGTTCGCGGTCACCGTCGCGCTCTGGCGAGAGCGGCGCGGCGCAGACCGCATCGTCAAGTGCGGCTACTTCGCGCTCGTCACCGTCGTGTTTCTCTTCACGCTCGGCGACAACATCGTGGAGCGCACCGATGGCGTGATCATCGCAAGCGTCTTCGTGGCGATCGTCCTCACGGTCGGCGCGATCAGTCGCTCGCTCCGCGCGACCGAGATGCGCGTTCTCGACGCCGTCTTCGAGGACGCGGAATCCGCGCGCCTCTGGTCGACGCTCGTGCACAAGAAGGTCAGCATCGTTCCGCTGCGCGTGTGGTCGCAGGCGGCGCGGCGCCGCAAGGCGGCCGAGATCCGGCAGCACTACGCGGTGCCGGCGCGGCTGGCGTTTCTCCACGTGCACCTCGTCGACAACCGCAGCGATTTCTTCGGCAGCCTCCGCGTTCGCGTGCGCGAGGAGGAGGGCGACATCGTGATCGAGGCGCTCGGCGCGGTGGCTATCGCGAACACCATCGCCTACCTGAGCGAGCTGGCGGACCCGGTGAGCATTTTCCTCAGCCTCACGCGGCAGAATCCCATGTCGCAGGCTTCGCGCTACGTTCTCCTCGGCGAAGGCGAGGTCGGACTCCTCGTTTACACCATCCTCGTTCGCTACTGGGAGTGGACGCCCGAAGACGACGTGCGGCCTCTGATATTCATGATGAGCGAGTAGGGAAAACGGAGAGTACCCATCTCTCTGGACCCCGCTAGGATGGATTCATCCGAGAACGATCTGCGGCGTCTCGACGCCGCGCTCATCGCGACGCTCGCCGTCCAGGCGACGCTCCGCGCTTTCCTGGCGTTTCGGCATCAAGTGAACGTCGACGAGCCCCAGCACCTCCATGTCGCGTGGGGGTGGACGCAAGGGCTCCTGCAGTACCGCGACGTGTTCGACAATCACGCGCCGCTCTTCCACATGCTCTCGGCCCCGATCGTGACCGCGGTCGGGGAACGGCCCGACATCATCATCTTCATGCGCCTCGCGCTGATCCCGCTCGTCGCGCTGACCCTGCTGGCGACCTACGTCATCGGCCGCCGTCTTTACGCCACCCGCGTGGCGCTCTGGGCCGTGGCGCTCGGTGGCCTCTGGCCCGAGTTCGTCCGCAAGTCGGCCGAGTACCGCGCCGACATCCTGTGGATGGCGGCTTGGGTCTCCGCGCTCGCGGTCCTCGCCCGAGGCCGCTTGACACCGCGGCGGTGCTTCGTGGGCGGCATCCTCCTGGGCGTCACGGCGGCGGCCTCCGTCAAGTCGGTCCTCCTTCTCGCGTCGCTGGCGGCCGCCGCGCTCGCGACGCTCGCGCTGGCGTGGAGGGAATCTCGGCGGCCCTCTCCGCGCGAGCTGGGCGCTCGGGCGGCGTCGGCGTTTCTCGGCTTCCTTCTCGTTCCCTCGGCGGTTGTCGCGTACTTCGCCGCGCGGGGAGCCTGGGGTCCGTTCCTCTCCCAGGTCTGGCTTCATAATCTCCTGCCCGGCTTCGATCTGATGGCCTCCCCTTCTCTCCGAATGCTCCTCTTTCCGGCCGCCGCTCCGCTTCTGTGGCTCGGGGCGCGCGCCGTGATCCGGCACGCCCCGGACGAGGAGACCGGACGACGCAGGTGCGCGCTATTCCTGACAACCGGCATCTACCTCACGGCGATCCAGTCGTACAAGCCCTTGATCACGGGACAGGACTTTCTGCCGTTCTACCCCCTCGCGTGCCTGTTGGTGATTCCCGGCGCGCTCGCGGCCCTCCGCGCCGCGGCCGTCCGCGTGGCGGCCGTCCGCAAGCGCGTCTCGAGTCGGCTCGCTTCCGCGCTCTTTCTCGCGCCGGTTCTCTTCGCGGCCGTGGAGATCGCCCTCGACCTTCGCGCGTATCCCCCGTGGCGCGACAATTGCCGCGAGTACACCGCCTTCCTCTCGGAAGCGCTGCGCCTGACGCGACCGGGCGAGTCCATGATGGATCTCAGGGGGGAGACCGTCTTCCGGCGCCGGCCCTTCTTCTACGCGCTAGAGAGCGTGACCCAGATGCGGATGGCGCGCGGCCTCATCCCGGACACGATCGCTGAACGGATCGTGGAGACGCGGACGCGCTGCGCGGTCCATGATTCCGAAGGCCTGCCGCCGGCCGCCCGCGAATTCCTCAACAGACATTTCATTCCCGTCGGCTGGTTCCGGGTCGTCGGGAGCCGGCTGGACGCTGGGAGCGGGAACGAGTCGGGGGCGCGTTCCTTCGAGGTCATCTTTCCCGAGCGCTTCGCGGTCGTGTCGGAACGGGTGAGCGCGTCCGGCTGGCTCGACGGCGCCCCGTACGTCGGGCCCCGGGAGCTCTCGGCCGGCATGCACGAGTATCTCCCGCGGGCGGACGAGCGAGGGTTGGCCGTCCTGTGGGCCGGCGCGCTCGAGCGCGGCTTCGCGCCGCTCCCCGCCCCGTGAGTCCCCCCGGCCCCTCCCTCGAGGTCGTGGACGCGGCGCCGAGTCGGATCTCTCGGCGCCGCGCAGAGCAGCACGGGGCGTCGCGGACTACCGCGTCGCTCCGCCCGTCAATTCCGCGACGGTCTCGTGGAGCTTCGTGGCGCCCGTGGACAGCGCTCCCTCGTCTCCCGCGTGCGCCGCGTCGCGGAGCGCGCGCAGATCGCCATCGATGCGGCCCGCCAACGCGGGTTCGAACCGGTCGCGAATCAGCCGGATCGTCTCGAGATCGCTGAGGATGCCGCCTGCGTCATGGGCGGCCATGTCGATCTGGAGCTGAAGGCTCCACACTTCGATCAGATCGAGGTCGATTTCCGCGCGCTCCTCGTAGCGGAGCTCGAAGTCGAGGCACGCGAGGGCGACGTCCACGGCCGCCTGACGCGCCTGCGCCTTGTCGTGAGCGTCGATCGCCTCCTCGAGCGCGTCGATCGCATCGTTCATCTCAGCGGCGAGCAACGGCGGGACGCCCGTCGCTTCGTAGTCCCGCCAGTCCTCTTCGATTTCCTCGAAGAGCGACGCGATCCGCCTCCAGCCGCCGTTGCGGGCGAGATCGAACATCTCCTCCGCGCCGTCGGAAAGATCGTCCAGGTCCTCCGGCACGTCTCCTCCGAGAAAATCGGTCGGAACGGCCAGCGCGAGGGCCTCGAGGTTCCCACTGGCCGTCGAGCCCGTCGAGAACTCGCCGTAACCAGGAGCGAACGTCTTCTCCTCGAACGTTCCGTCCATGTGGAGCTCCGTGACGATCAGCGCGCCATCGACCGGCCCGCTCGGCCCCGCCACGGTCACGTCGGTATCGAGCGCGGTGACCTCTTCGAACACGATGGGACACGCGTTTTCGGGGCGCCACACGTTGCCGACCTGCGGGTCGGCGGGCATGATCATCGCGACGGGAAACTCCTCCCCCGCGAGCCATGTCCCGTTCATGTCGACGACGACGCCCTCCTCGTAGTTGAACACATCCTCACCGAAGTACCAGACGTGGCCCTCGTCGTCCTGCCCATACCAGTCGAGCGCGACCTCATGGATCCGCCGATCCTCCCAAGCGACGTACTGCGAGATGATCGTCTGGACCGGCTCTCCGTCGATGATGATCGTCTGCGTGCCGGGAAGACGCGTTGTTTCCGTACGGAACGGAGCTCCATCCGACAGGCCGAGCAAGATGGCGCGGTCGAGCACGCCAACGGGAAAGAGCGGATTGAAGGCGTCGGTCGGGTTCGGGAACGACGGAGTGACGAGATCGACGCGCACGCTCTCCGGCGCGGTGGGGAGGCCGCCGCACCCCTCACCACCCGCGAAGGGCGAGTTCGCGCCGCCCTTCGACGCGCTCAGCGGAGAGCGCGCGTCTCTGGAACTCGTCGAGCTGTCGATGCAACCGGCCAGCGTGGATGCCCAGACCGCCATGAACGCCATGCTCCATGCGAACTTCATGATCGTCTCCTTCCGCGAGGGGTGGGTGATGTTGTCGCAGGAAGGAGCAGATGAGATCGAGTCTTGTGACAGGGTCCGGCCCACGAGCCGAGTGCCCATCGAATCAGGGGATCTCATAGAGTTGTTTTTTCTCGATCGGGAGGGCCGCGGTGACGAGAGCAAGCAGTGTCCGCGAGGGATCGGCCGGGCGTGCGCCGCGCGTCGAAAACGGGGGCGACGAGGAGGAGTGTCAGCCGTTCAGCCGCGCGAGCGTCGCGCTGTAGCGCCGGAGGATCGCCGGATCCGCGGGCCCCCAGCGCGCGAGAGCCGGGTAGCCCTCTCGGAGGAGGGGCGCGGCCTCCGCGTCGCGACCCTGCGCCGCGAGCGCTTCGCCCAGCCCGCACATCGCCTCGGCGATCCGAGGATGCCCGGCCGGGAGCGTCCGGCGGCGCGCCTCGAGGGCGGCGCTGAGGAGGTTTTCCGCCTCGCGCGCGTCCTCGGGTGAGCCCGTCGTCGCGAGCACGGCCCCGAGCATGACGCTCATGTCAGTCCTATCCGATGAGGTCGACGCGTCCCGCGAGGAGGGGCCCGCCGCGAGCGCCTCGCGCAGGAGCCGGAGCGCCTCGTCCGTTCTCCCGAGCGCGGCGAGACAGAGCGCGAGCTGGGCACGCATCGTCGCGGCCCCCTGCGCCATCATTCCCCCGCTGCGAGAGTAGATCGAGATCGCCTCTTCGATCAGCCGCGCGGCTTCCTGGTAGCGGTCTTGGAGCGCGAGCGACCGGCCGACGTTGCGCAGTTCGTTCGCGTACCGCCAGTGTCCCGTCCCGCGCGTCTCACGAAAGATGTCGAGCGCCTCGCGGAAGCTTGCCTCGGCCTCGGCGTGACGCCCCTGGTTGGTCCGTGCAACGCCGATCGCCTCGAGGAACCCTGCTGCGGCGTCTGATCCCGGGCCGGTGACGCGCCGGGCGATCTCCAGCCCTTCGCGCGCTCCGCGCTCGGCCGCCTCGTCGTCGCCCGTCTGTGTCATCGCGCCGACGAGGTTCTGCATCACAGCGATGCGGTGCGGGTGACCTTCGGGGAGGCGTCCCTCGAGCGCCCGGAGGACCTCCGCGTAGAGATCGCGCGCGCGCTCGTAGTCGCCCTGAACGTAGAGGTGACCCGCGAGCGCGTTCGTCGCCGAGGCGATCGCGAGGGAGTCCGGAGGACGGGTGGCGCGATGGATTTCGAGCGCCGCCTCAAGGAGGCGCGCCCGCACCTCAGGGACCGGCTCCGTTCCCGCGAGGTCTTGCATCGCCTTGCCGACGCGAGAATCGCGGGCGCCGAAGGCTCGCGTCATCCGATCCACCGACTCGCGGAAGAGCGGCCGGGCCGCGTCGTCGCCGCGCGCCGCCTGTACGAGCCTCGCGATCTCGTGGAGGGTCGAGAGCGTGTCCGGGTCGCCGTCGATGCCGCGACCGGCACGAGCGTCCGTATCGCGGGGAGCGTCCCGCTGGTCAGCCGCGAGCCGCCGCTCGTTCACCAGAACGCGCTCGTGGAACTCCCGCGCGCGATCGTACTGGCTTCGCGCCGTGTGGATGCTCGCCAGCACCTGCCAGAGACGCGCTTGGAGCGCCGGCTCGTTCTGGAGCGCCTCCACCTTCTCCTCACCGAGGGCGATCAACGTCGCCACGGTGGTCGTGTCGCCTCCAGGGACCACGAACGGATTCGAGCGCTCGAAGAGGTCGACGAGGACCTGCACGACCTGCTCCGCGGTCGCGCGCTCGCTCTCGGCCCGCGCGCGCTCGGCCGCGATGCGGCGCGATTGGAGCGCGGTCACCACGCTGAACGCCACGAGGAGAAACGCGAACGCCGCGCCGACGGCGACAGCGACGCGGTGGCGCCCGACGAAGCGGCGGATCCGGTAGCCCGCGCTGTCGCGGTGCGCCGCGACGGGGAGCCCGCGGAGCCATCGCCGCAGATCCTCGCCGAGCGCTTCCGCCGAGGCGTAGCGGCGGCCCGGCTCCGGGTGCATCGCCTTCATCACGATTGTGTCGAGGTCGCCGCGAATCTGCGCGCGCCAGCGCGGAGCGGCCGCGCTCGGCGGCGGCGCGCCGGCCTGCGTCGCGGCGCGCACGGCCGCATCGGTCGTGCCCGTGCGGGGGCAGAGGGGCCTCTCGCCGGCGATGATCTCGTAGAGGAGCACGCCGAGCGAGTAGACGTCGGACGCCGTCGTGATCGGGTCGCCGAGGAATTGCTCCGGGCTCGCGTACTCGGGCGTGAGCGGGCGCGCCTCGGGTCGCGTGACGGTCGCGGCCGGGTCCGCGCGCTCCGGGTCGAGGATCTTCGCGATCCCGAAGTCGAGGAGCTTCACCCGCCCGTCGCGCGACACGAGAATGTTGCTCGGCTTGAGGTCGCGGTGGACGACGAGGTTCTGGTGGGCGTGGTGGACCGCGGAACACGCCGTGACGAACAGTTCGATCCGCGCGCGCAGCGAGAATCCGCGCGACTCGCAGAAGCGGTCGATCGGCTCGCCGTCGATGTGCTCCATGACGAAGTACGGGCGGCCGTCATCCGTCATCCCGCCGTCGAGGAGGCGCGCGACGTTCGGGTGGTCGAGCGCCGCGAGGATCCGACGCTCGGTGTGGAAGCGGGCGAGGATCTGCTCCGTGTCGAGACCGCGCCGGAGCACCTTCAGGGCGGCGACCTGCTCGAAGTCCCCCTCGCGGCGGGCGAGGTAGACTGCGCCCATGCCGCCTTCCCCGATCCGCCGCTCGATCCGGTAGCACCCGACGAGAGCGCCCTCGAACGGGTCGCTCGCGTCGGACCCCTCGCGCAGCGGTCCCCCCATCCCACCGCCGCCCACTCCCCCAGGCGCGGCCGACTGCGGCTCGAGGAACTCGGGGTCCTCTTCGTGCGCGCGCACGAGCGAGGCGACTTCGTCGCGGAGCCCTCCGTCCTCGGCCCCGATCTCATCGAGGAGGCGCGCGCGCTCCTCGCGCGGCCGCTCGAGGGCCGTGTCGAACAGATCGGTGATCTTCCGCCAGCGATGAGAGTCCATCTCCTCTGAGGAGTCTATCGCATGGCGGTGAGCTTGCGCGAGTCGACGCGATCCCCCGCCTGCAGGCGCACCACGTAGACGCCCGCGCCCACCAGGCGCCCTCCCGCGTCGCGTCCGTCCCACGCGACAGCGTTGTCGCCCGCGGCGCCCCGCGCATCGACGAGCGTGCGCACCAGGCGTCCCTGCACGTCGAAGAGGACGAGCTGCACAGGACCGCTTCGATCGAGCGCGTAGCGAACGACGGCCGGCCCGCCCGCCGGGTTCGGCGAGATGCTCGTGATCCTTGTCGCCACCGGACCCGCCACGCCCTCCAAGCCAGGACCGCCGACCGCGGTCGCCCCGGCAACGACGAACACGATTCTCACCCGATCCGGCTCGCGATACAGCGTCACGCCGGTCGCGGTGACCAGGCTGTCCGAGGCGATGCTCGCGATGCCGCTCTGCAAGGTGTCACCGTCTGAGAGGCGGACGACGTGCCAGTGCACAGCTGCGCCCGGCCCGGGGAGAAAGCTCTGCGGCTTTCGGATCGCCAGGTCCGACGTCAGGCTGTCGAAGGGGCACGAGTCGACCGGCGATCCCGTGCCGCCGACCGCCGAGTCCCCGACCAGGATCGCCGTCACGCCCCAGCGGTCCTCCTGGTCGACGATCGTGTCGAGCTCCCAGTCGTGCCAGCCGCCCCACGTCCCCCATGCGTCGCCGTCCGTCGGAACGCCGTTCCCTGGATCCGCGCTTTCAGGCTGAAACTGAAGATTGTAGAACGCGGGATAGGATTGGTTCGATCGATATCGCATCTGATACGCCACGTCGTCCCGCGCGGTTTGCGAGTCGGGCGCGACGCCGTGCGACCAGTAGCTGTCCCACGTCTCCAGCCCGTGTCCGCGCTCGTCCCAGTAGAGGTGAATGCCCCACCCCTCGGCGTCGGCCTCCCGGTAGTTCGCGACGACGAGCGAGTCCCACAGCATCGTTCCGTTCTGATCCTGCTTGCCGTGGAAGACGCGCGTGAGCGCCAGGTCGCGCTCCAGCGAGATGTTGGTCGTCATGTCCCACACGTCGGCCATTTGGACCGTCTCGCCGTCCCGGTTGACGAGATTCGTCGCGAGGTTCGTCGTCGCGTCGCCGAACAACGGGTGTACGCCGTTCGGCCCACCGAGGCCGTTGTTGAATGTGCACGCCGTCGCGAACGTGTTGGGGTAGGCCTTCGCCATCTGATTCGTGCCCGAGGAACCCACGCTGTGGCCCATGATCGAAACGCGGCGGCGATCGACGTCGAGCCTGCGGATCATCCACTCGTTGATCCAGAGGAAGCGGCGCTGTGTGTAATTGATCACTGTGTCGCCCGGCGCCGGATCGACGGGCGGCACGAACGGATCGAAGTTCTTCCGCCACCCGAAGAACCAGGTGTTCTGATTCACGAACGGGTCGTTCGTGGCGTCGCGCACCAGGTGATCGTCGTGCGCGACGAGGTAGCCCTGCGTGATCCGGAGATCGATCTCCTCGCGATCATCAGGGGACGACCCTTTCGCGCTGCCCTCGCCGCCGTGCAGGAACCAGACGGCGGGGTGCGGCGCGGTACCGGGGCCACCGATCGGCTCGCTCACCTTCACGACGTGCGGGGCGCCGTTCTTCGCGAAGTTCGCCATCACCGGGAAGTCGGGTCGGCCGGAGTCTTGGTCGTCGCGGCCGTCGGCCCACATGCAGTAGATCGTGTAGGGATAGCCGGTTGAGGTCGTGTCGCTCAGTTGCGGCTGGCACTCGGGCGGATCGACGCCCGGCGAGTAGGTGAAGTCCACCGCGCTCGCGGTGACGCTGTTCGTGACGTCAGTGTCGCCCCACTTGGCCACGGCGTAATACTTCGCGCCGCTCGCGTGCACCGTCTCGACGAAGAGGCCCTCATCGGCAGCGAGGGTGTACGTGCCGCCGGTCGTGTCGGGGATCGTATACGTGATGGTCGAGTCGCTCGCGTTGTGCTTGAGCCGTCCGCCCATCCACTCCTCGGCGAACGTGCGCCCGATCAGCGCGGCGTCGGCCGTGTTCGTGAACGCCGCGGCGCCCGCGTAGATTCCGTAGGTCACCGGATCGGGCGGTGTCGTGTGCCACACGACCCAGACCTGGCCGTCGGCGTACCACGCGCGCACCGAATCTTGCGCGCTCGCGCCCAGCGGTATCGCAAGGGCGGCGGCGATGGCGCCCGCCGCGACGGCGGCTCGCGCATGGACCCGCAGAGTCTTCCGTATCGTTCGGTGCATCCTTTTCCTCCTCCGGTCAGGACCCGGGCCGAGACCCGAGTCGTCTCGATATAGGACGCACCATTTCGCCCCGGATCGGATCATGGCCCTCCAGGCCAGCGCTAACTCGTTGAGGTGGTTGGGACTCTCCGCTAGGATGGCGTCCGGGAGGAGTCGGCCGATTCGATGAGCCGCGAGGCGATCACGCAGATCCTCATGCGAGCGCAGGCCGGGGACCGCGGCGCCGTCGACGAGGCGCTGCCCCTCGTCTACGAAGAGATGCGGCGGCTCGCCTTCCGTCACCTCCGCGGCGAGCGGCCGGACCACACGCTGACGCCGACCGCGCTAGTCCACGAGGCCTACCTCAAGTTGGTGGATCAGGAGCGCGTGGCGTGGCAGGGACGCGGCCATTTCCTCGCCGTCGCCTCGATGGTGATGCGGCGGCTGCTCGTGAACCACGCGCGCGACCGTGCACGCGAGAAGCGTGGCGGAGGCGTCCGGGCCGTCTCGCTCTCGGGGTCGGCATCCCTCGCCAACCTGGCGCTCCCTCTCACCGACGACCAGGCCTTTCAGATGATCGAGCTGGACGAACTTCTCTCGCGGCTCGAGGCATTCGACGCGCGGGCGGCGCGCGTGGTCGAATGCCGCGTCTTCGTCGGGTTCTCCATCGACGAGACCGCCGACGCCCTCACGCTGTCGCCCGTCACCGTGAAGCGAGCGTGGCGGATCGCGACGGCGTGGCTCAAGCGCGAGCTGACGAGCGAAGCGTAGAACCTGCACGCGCGCGACGATCGACGCCCCGAGGAGGCGGCGCGATGTCGCGCGCTGCGCGCCTCCCGACACTCAAGGAACCGCGGAGAAGACCGATACTCGGCCCGATGGTCCGAAACTCGACGCTCGTCAAGAACAAGGTGCGCGGCGACCTCGAGGCGCTCCCGCTCCTCGAGGTGTGCCAATTCTTGTTGATCGGCCGGAAGACCGGGACGCTCCGCGTCGAGAGCGGACGGCGGCACGCGACGCTCGTGTTGGCGGACGGGCAGATCGCGAGCGCGCGAGACGAGGCCGGGCTCGAGGGCGAGGCGGCCGCGTGCGAGGCGCTCGCGTGGATGGAGGGCACGTTCGAGTTCGCACCGGGCCCTGTCGCGATGAGCGAGGGCGGGCGCGTGGACGTTCCGACGGAGACGCTCCTGCTCGACGCGGCGCGCCGTCTCGACGGCGAGGGCGCCGCGCCGTCGGACGCGCGCGACGCGCGCGTCGCGAGCCGCCCCGGCGACACCGGCGCCCCGAGCCGCGGAGCGAGCCCCGGCGACCCGGGCGGCGCGCGCACTGCCGCGTTCCTCGAGAAGCAGCGCTTCGCGAGCGAGCTCGCCGAGCTCTTCGGCTCGCTCGATTCGAGCGGCGCGGACGAGATCGACTTCCGCGAGGAAGTGCCGCTCGAGGCGCTGCTCGCACTGGCGGACCGGCACGGAGCGACGCAGATCCACCTGCGCGCCGGCGAGACGCCGAAGGCGCGCGGCCCGCGCGGCCTCATCGCGCTCGCGCGGTCACCGGTCACGCAAGGCGCCATCGAGCGGATCCTCGTCGAGTTCCTCGGGAACGCGGAGAAGGTGCTGTTCGACCTGCGCGAGCGAATCGTCCGCGAGAGCCTCATCGAGGGAATCGGCTACGTGCGCGTCGAGGCGGCGCGCGAGGACGACCTGCGACGGGTCGTCATCACGCGCCTCGAATCCGAGGCGCCCCCGCTCGCCGCGTTCGGCCTGCCCGAGGAGACGGTCGCCTCGCTCCTGCGCGCCGACTCGGGGCTCGTCCTCATCGCGTCGCCGCCGCGCGGCGGCAAGTCCGCGCTCGCCGCCGCGTTCGCAACCGTGGCGGGGCGCGGGGCCGGCCGGCGCATCGTGCTCTTCGAGGAGTCTCGCCGCTACCGACTCCGCGAGGAGAGCGGAGTCCTGGAGCAGCGCGACCTCGTGCCCGGAACGACGCGGCTCGAGGAGATCCTCGCCGAGGCATGGAGCGCCAAGGCGGACGTGCTGGTCCTCGATGCCGTGCGCGACGAGGAGCACGCGCGCGCCGCGGTCGAGGCGGCGGAGGCTGGAGCGCTCGTGATCGCCGCGGTCGACGCGCCGGGAGCGGCGGAAGCGATCGTCCGCTTCTCGCGATTCGTGGACGAGGGCGGGCGCCGCGCGTTCATGGAGCGGATCGTGGCGCGCCTCCTCGCGTCGTTCGCCGCTCGGCCGGGCGACGCCGCCGCGGCCGCCGCGAAAGGCGCCGGGCGCGCGCCCCGCGCCACGACCTGGGAGGCGGAGTCCCTCGCGTGGAGCCCCGCCCTCGCGCGCGCCCTCCGCGCCGGCGACTCCGCCGCGCTCGCCGCTTGCCTCGGGGGCCCGGGCGCGACTCGCTACTCGAGCTCGCCTGCCCGCGACTAGAGCGTCCTAGCGGGCCTCCGGCCGGTTCCCGGCCTGGACGCTCCGAACGAGACGCTCGAACCGAGGATCTTCCACGAGCCGAGCCAGCCCCGGCTCCTGCTTCACGACCTCGATCGGTGCACCCCGCTGGATCGCCTTCTCCAACGTCCCCAGCGCGATCGTCCTCTCGCCGAGGATCTCGAACGTCTCGGCGGCATTGAGCAGGATCTCGACCTGCTCCGGCGCGAGCGCGAGCGCGCGCTCGACGGAGCGGCGGGCGTCTTCCAGTCGCCCGCGGTGCCCGTAGAGCTGCGAGAGGACGACGAGTAACGTCGCGTCGTTCGGCTGGCTCACGAGTCGGCGCTCGATCAGGACGGCCGCGCGCGCGCCCGTCGTGTCGGCGCGCTTCTCGCTTCCTGGAATCCGGCGGTACGTGTCGGAGAGACCCACCCAAATCCTGTAATCGTCGTCCTTCAGTACGAGCGCTTTTTCGTAGTTGCGCGCCGACTCCTCGAATCGCCCCCTCGTGCGCAAAAGCGTCGCGAGGTTCGAATGCGCCGGATAGTTCGACTTGATCTCGAGCGACCGTTCGTAGGCCGCGAGCGCCTCATCGTTCCGGCCAGCGAGCTGGTAGATTACCCCGAGGTTCGAGTAGCCGCGCGTGCTGTCCGGCGCGATCTCGACGACGCGGCGGAAGCAGGCGATCGCGTCTTCCAGGCGGCCGTGCCGGTAATAGAACGCACCAAGATCGTTCTGGGGCGACCAGTCTTCCGGTCTCGCCAAGATGGCTCGATGGAGCGTCGTGTCCGCGGCGTCGAGCCGCCCCAGCCGCTCCTCGGCCCGTGCCAATCCGTTGTATCCTGCGTTGCCCCTGGGATCGATCTCGATCGCGCGCCGGTACTCCTCGGCCGCGCTCTCGATTCTCTCCGTCCCGAAGAGGATGGAGGCGAGCGTTACGCGCGCTTCCGCGACATTCGGCCCCGCGGAGACGGCGGCGCGCGCGGCCACGAGCGCCTTCCCCCCCCATGTCGAGTCGCGCGTCGCCTCGTATCGCTTCCAGTGGGCCTCGGCGAGCCCGGCCCTCGCGAGCACGAAGCCCGGATCCCGGGCGAGCGCGCCCAGGAAGAGAGCCGTGGCCATCTCGATGTTCTCCGCGGCACCGGCGTTGGCGAGATATCCCCGAGCCTGGAGGTAAAGATCGTATGCCGCGGCGTCGCGCGTCGGCTGCGAGGCGGCTGCCAGCTCGATCCGGAGGCCGTATCGACCCGCGACGGCACGGCAGATCTTCTCCGCCACGCCGTCCTGGAGGTCGAAGATCTCCCCGATTTCGCCCTCGACCGTCCCCCCATCGAAGATGATCCGTTCTTCCGCGTCCACGCCTTCGAGGATCTTGTAGTTGATGCGCACCCGGTCCCGCGACCGCTGCAGCTCGCCCTCGACGATGAGCTCGACTCGGAGAGGTTTCGTTCCGGGCACGCTCGCGACCTCCGAGGTCGGATCGACGACGGAGATCCCCTCGAGCGAGGCGAGCCTGGCCTGGAGCGCTCCCGTGAGACCGAGGGAGAAGGACTGAACCTTCGGATCATCGCCCAAGTTCTCGAAGGGGACGATCGCGAGGTAATGGCTCGCCTGCGCCCGACGGGACCAAGGCGGCCACCCGAAGATCGCGATCGAGAGGAGGATCACGATGGAGAGGGAAGCGAACGCGATGAAGGGGACGCCCAGGATCCGGGCCTGCGCGAACGGCACGGGCGGAGGTGCGGCGGGTTCCCTCGCGCCTTCGCGGACCGCGCGAAGCGCATCGCGGAGCTCGGCCGCCGTGGCATACCGGTCCTGCGGCGCTTTGGCCAGAAGACGCGCGACGACCTCGTCCAACGCGACGGGAACGTCTGAGTTCAGCTCACTCGGAGGAGTGTGGCGATCGGCGAGGATGCTCGTGAACGTGTCGTCTCGAGTCTCCTTCTTGAACGGGTTGAGGCCGGCAAGAATCTCGTAGAAAACGATCCCCAGGGAGAAGAGATCCGAGCGAGCGGTTGGGGCGCAGCGAGCGATCACTTCGGGAGCGAGATAGGCCACCGTTCCCATCACCGGCCGGTGGCCGTCCGCGGCAAGCGTCTCCGTCAGCGAGGATTGGCTGCCGGACTCCGGCACCGTCCGGCGTGCGATCCCGAAGTCCAGGATCTTTGGACGGCCGTCGCTCGTGAGGCGGATGTTCTCCGGTTTGAGGTCGCAGTGAACGATTCCTTGCTCGGCGGCGACCACGAGGGCTTCGGCGCAGTCCTCGGCGATTCTGAGAAAGCTCGAGAGATCGAACGGCTCGCCGATTCGGTCCCTGAGCCGAACGCCCTCGACGAATTCTTCGACGATGAATAGCTCGTCGCCGACCTCGAGGACATCGTGGATCGCGGCGATCGCGTGGTGATGCAGCGCGGAAGCCATGCGCGCCTCTCTCAGGAGGAGCTGGCGGCTCTTCTCGTCGCTGTCGGGTCCGGGCCGCAGCCGCTTGAGCGCGACCCAGTGCTCCAGGAGGGTGTCCCAGGCGCGGTAGACCTCGCCCATCCCCCCCTCCCCGACGAACAGGTCGACGCGGTAGCGGCCGATGTGCTCGCCGACGAGTTCTCGCCGGCCACACTCACCCGACAGGTCGGAGGTGCGCTCAGGATCCGGGGGGAGATCCGCCATGACCCTCGTAGCCCTCCCTCAACTATGCGGGGCGAAAGGGGTCGACCGCATCAAGCGCCTTCCTTCCCCGCCGCCGCCGCGACTTCGTTCACGATCCGCGAGAACTCCGGATCGGCGACGAGCGAGTCGAGGAGCCTCTCCGTCTTGATGCTCTCGACGGGGTATCCCGCCTCGAGCGCCCTCCGGACTGTTTCGAGAGCGGACTGGCGATCGCCGAGTAATTCGTAGGCGCCGATCGCCAGGTGCAACACTTCTGTCTGCTCCGGAGCGAGCGAGAGGGCCCGCTGGGTGAGTTGGCGCGCGTCGGCGGCCAACTTGCGCTGCGCGTAGTACTGACCGAGGAGGGCCAGGAGAAGCGGGTCGTTCGGATTGACTTCCCGCTGCTGCTCGCCCAATTCGATCGCGCGGTCGAGCGCGCTGTCGGCGCTCGCCTTTCGCCCCGGGATGTCCATGTACGTTCCCCCGAGGCTCCCCCAGATCCGGTAATCGCGGTCGTTGAGGCGGAGGGCGGCCTCGTACTGCTTCGCGGCATCTTCGGAGCGCCCCTGCGATCGGTAGAGCGTGGCGAGGTTCGAGTAGGCGCGATGGTTCGGCTTGATGGCGAGCGATCGCTCGTAGGCCGCGATCGCCTCATCGTTGCGGCCGAGCGATTGATAGGCGGCGCCGAGGTTTGAGTGGCCGGGGGCGTTGTCCGGGGTCAGCTCGACGACTTTTTGGAACATCGCGATCGCCTCCTCGTACCGCCCGTGCTTGAAGTAGAACTTGCCGAGTTCCTTGTGGCTCCCCCAGTAGTCGGGCCGCGCCGAGATCGCCTGGGCGAACGCAGACTCCGCCGCGGCGAGCCGGTTGAGCCCTTCCTCAGCGGTCGCGAGGCCGCTGTAACCGTCGTCTCCCTTCGGATCGAGCTCGATCGCGCGACGGAACTCGAGCGCCGCGCTGTCGAACTTGCCGGTCCCGTTGTAAAGCGTTCCGAGCGTCACGTGCGGCTCGGCGAGGTCGGGGCCGAGCCGGAGCGCCGACTGGGAGACCTCCTCCACTTTCTCGACCCACACCGGGTCGCGCGTGGCCTCGTAGCGCCTCCAATAGGCCTGGCCGAGCCCGGCCAGCGCGAGCGGGAACTCCGGGTCGCGCTCGAGCGCCCTCTGGAACATCTCGATCGCGATCTCGACGTTTTTCTCGTCTTGGTACTTGTGCAGGTACCCGCGCGCTTGGAGGTACGTGTCGTACGCGAGCACGTCGCGCGTCGGACGCTCGCTCGGCTCCGTGAGCGGCGCGAGCCCATAGACCTTGTTCAGGGTCTGGCAGATTCGATCGACCACCTGGTCCTGGACGGTGAAGAGGTCGGAGATGTTCCCATCGACGACGTCTCCGCCGACCGACTCGCCCTTCACCTGGTCCATCACTCGGTACGTGATCCGGAGTACGTTGCTCTCGCGCTGCACGCTCCCTTCGAGCGTGAGCGTCGCTCCGATGTCGCTCCCCGCCTCCACGACGTAGATCCCCTTGAGGCCGGCGAGCCGCGCCTGCACGGCCTCGGTGAGACCGACCGCGAAGAACTCGAATTTCGGGTCATCGGCGAGGCTCTTGAACTGCTCGATGGCGAGGTATCGGCCGGCCGCGGCCGTGCGGGTCACCCTGAGGCCGCCGCCGAACACGACGACGAGCGCGATCACGACCACGGCGACGGCGCCGCCGATCAGGATCCCGACCTTCCGCCGAGGTCGCGGCCTCGCGATCTGGACCGTGGGGCGGAGCCCGTCCCGGATGCGCTTGAGGTCGTCGAGGAGCGCCGCGGCCGATTCGTAGCGCTGCGCCGGGTCCTTGGCGAGCATCCGAAGGATGACGGCATCGAGGCCGCCCGAGATCGCCGGGTTCGCGGCGCTCGGGAGCGGCGGCTCGTCGCGCGCGACCGCGACGAGGGTCGCCGAGAGGTTCTCCTTGTGGAATGGATTGGTCCCCGCGAGCATCTCGTAGAACACGACGCCCATCGCGAAGATGTCGGCCCGCGCGTCGGGCGCGTTCCCCATGATGACCTCGGGCGCGATGTAGGACGGCGTCCCGGTGAGGCCGACGCTCACCGTCATCGTCGCGGTCGCGAGGGTCGCGGCCCCCAGGTCCGGCTGGTCCACGAGCCGTCGGCGCGCGATCCCGAAGTCGAGGATCTTCGGGCGATTCTCCTCGGTGATGAGGATGTTCTCGGGCTTGATGTCGCAGTGGACGATCCCCTTCGCCGCCGCGGCGACGAGCGCCTCCGCGCAGTCGATCGCGATGGGGAGGAAATCGTCGATGCCGAACGGAGCGCCGAGCCGCGCCCGCAGCGGCCGGCCGCTCACCAACTCCTGGACGATGAAGGGCTCGCCCTGGAAGTCGAGGACGTCGTACGTGGAGGCGATCGCGTGGTGTTCGAGGGCCGAGGCGGCGCGCGCCTCGCGGAGGAGCCGGCGGCGCGCCTCCGCGTCGGTCGCGACGCCCGGCGCGGGCCTCTTGAGCGCGACCCACCGCTCGAGGAGCGTGTCCCAGGCGCGGTAGACCTCGCCCATCCCACCCGCGCCGAGCCGCTCCTTGACCTGGTAGCGGCCGATCGCGAGCCCGGCGAGCGTGGGGGCTCCGCCGGTCGACCCCTCGGGATGGCTGCCCGTCGGATCCTTGGAATCCTCAGCCATGTCCCCCAGGGCCGGTGAGCGTCACCTGATGAGCATCAGGCGTGCGGCCTGCCTCTCTCCCCCCGAATCGAGACGAAGGAAGTAGGCGCCCGCGGCCACCGGACGGCCGGTGTCGTCCCGCCCGTCCCACGTGAGACTCCGGGTCCCCGCGGCGAAGAGGCCCTGCGAGAGGCTCCTCACGCGCCGCCCCGCCCCATCGTAGACGGACAGACCGACCGCGCGCTCCGCCGGAAGCCGGAAGAGGACATGGACTGGACCTCCGTTCGACGGGTTCGGGAAGACGAGCAGCGACCGCTCCCCGCCGAGCAACGAGGCCACCCCGGTGACGAGGGGCGATTGGATCGCGGGGATGACGTCCTCGAACTTGATCGAGAACGCCACGACGTCCATCCCGCGCAGCTCGAACCGGAGGTACGTATCCACGTCGACGGCCGGGTCGTCCGCGATGATCCGGAACATATCGATCTGGATCGGCTCGCCCGTCACGATCCCCAGATCGACGATGAGCACCGACGCGACGCCGCGGGTGGCCGCCTGGACGCCGGCGCGGTCCTCCGCGAGGTTCGCCGCGTTGTTGCCGTTGACGATGATCGAGGCGAGATGGCTCGGCCATTCGTCCAGCCTCATGAGAGCGCCGGAAAGCCCGCTCGCGGTGTACACGAGCTCTCCGCCCAAGTAGAGCTCGAGGGTGTGCGTCATCGAGCCGACGCCTTCGAAGTCCGCGGTCACCTCCAACTGCCGGGTCCCCGCCAAGGTCCCCTCGACGTCGGTGAAGCGGACCATCCCGATCGGCTGGATCTTGCCGACGCCGCCCTGCACCACCGCCGCGATGGTTCCGGCCGTGTTCAACTCGAAGTGCGCTCCCAGCGGGTACGTGATGAACTCGCCGAGGGTGCCGATGTCGGCGAGGAAGCCCTGCACGGGCTCGTGGAGGACGGTCACGCCGTCCTCCCCGCTCGAGCCGATGTTGCTCACGAGGAGCCCGCCTCCGACGGGAGCGAGAGCCCCGCCGCCCGTCCCGATGTGGAGCCGGCCAAACCACGTGAGGGTATCGGGATCGAAGGACGTGAAGAGGGCGTCGCCGCCATCCCCCACCGCGTCCTCGGCCTCCCCCTGGAAGCTGATCGATGGGTCGCCCAGTTCGTCCATCTCGAGGGACGTGAATGCCGCCTCGATAGGATCCTCGCCGACGAACTGCGTCACCCAGACGCCGCCGAATTTGTGGGCGAACTTGAGCACGCCCTCTCCGCCCAAGACATCGTCGGTGAACGCGACGTAACTGATCTGCGGGTTCAGGAGCTCATCGAGCGCGATCGACGCGTGGGCGCCGACATCGTCCTCCGTTTCGTCCACGACCTCGACCAGCCACTCGCCGCCGCTCTTCCGGGCGTACTTGAGGTTTCCATCCGTCGCGTCGTAGTACGCCACATGCGGGGCGTTCTCGTGGTCCACTACCATCGCCGCGTACTGGCCGACGTCCCCCTCGCCGCCGTCGTCGACCGTCTCGATCGCCCACGCGTGCGGCGATCCGAACGCGTACTTGAGCGCGCCGTTCGTCGCGTCGTAGTACACCACGTGCGACTTGCCGTCGAGGTCGACGGCGTCGGACGTGAACGACCCGACGTCGCCGGCGGTGTCGACCGTCTCGATCGTCCAATTGCTTGCGACACGCGACGCGAACTTGAGGTCCCCGGACGTCGCGTCGTAGTAGGAGATCCGGAACGCGCCGACGAAATCGGTCGGATCGTGCGCGATGGAGGTGTACTGGCCCACGTCGCTCTCGGATGGATCGACGGTCTGGATGTCCCATCCCCCGCCGGTCCTCCGGGCCCACTTGAGATCCCCGTTCGACCCGTCGTAGTAACTCACGTTCACCTCGCCGGACGTGCCCAACACGAGCGATGTGTGGGCGCCGACGACGCCGACGTCGTCCGCCGTCTCGATCGTCCACGACCCCTCCGACTTCCTCGCGTACTTGAGGTCGCCGGACGACTCGTCGAAGTAGGTCATGTGGAGATCCCCGTCGGCGCCGCGGGCGAGCGAAGTGTACGCGCCCGCGGTGTTCGGCGACCCGTCGACCGTTTCGGTGACGAAGACGCCTTGGGCCGAGGCCTCGCCCGCGAGCGACAGGAACCCGAGTGTGAAAGCGATAGCCATCATGCGACGCATGGGAACCCTCCTTGGGACGGAACGGTACGAGTCAGGTGGCGGTGAGCCGCTGGGGAGAGGGAATCGAGGCAGTGAGCCGCGGCATCAGTGCTCTTGCGGAGCCCGGAGCGGACCATCGTGCCTCCACGGAGCAACCCGGCGAACCGGTTGGCTACGCTCGCGATCCCAGGGCGAAGCGGCGTCGGGCCGCGAGGAGCGGCCCACGGGCGGGGACGGGCAGGGGCGCGCGCGGCCGCCTGTCCCATTCGCGCGGACCCAACTCTACTCCTCGGGGGGAACCCCCGTCAACGTATCAGATTAGGAGGACTCCGCCTCGGGTGGGGCTTTCGGCATGACGTACGCCTCGAAGGCCTCGCAGGACCACGGCATTTTCGCCCGGAAGATCTCGAGGGCCGCCTTCGCGTAGACGCGGATCTCGTACTGGGCGTGCTCCTCGGCGCGGAGCCGCAGGAAGTTCATGAGGGCGCGGGCGTTCACCGTCCAATAGAACTCCGTGTAGAGGGAGACGGGGAGGACGATCCGCGCCTCCTCCTTGGCCACACCGCGCGCGAGGAGGTCCTCGTAGAAGCGGTACGACGCCTCGAAGTGCGCCGAAAGGGAGTCGCGGAGGCGCGCGTTCTCGGCGTCGTCGAACGACTCCTCGAACTCGTAGTTCTTCGCCTGCTGCCGCCGCACGCGGTCCGGGATGTAGAACTCGTACTTGAGCTCGGTGTAGCGCCCGCTGATCTCGTTGAACGAGGACCAGCGGTGGCGGAACCACTGCCTCGCGACGAAGATCGGCGTGCGGCAGTGGAACTTGAACACGGCCATCTCGAAGGGCGTCTCGTGGTTGTTCTTGAGGAGGAAGTGGATGAGCTTGCGGTCCTTCTCGGGCCCCTTCGAGCCTTGACCGTACGAGACGCGCGCGCCCTGCACGACGGCGAGATCGCCCCCCATGAAGTCGACGAGGCGCAGAAGCCCGTGATCGAGGAGTCGGTACTCGAGCGGGGGCGCGGACTCGCCGGACGCGGTGAGCGTTGGGTCGGGGACGGCGCTGACCAACTCGCTCCGGGTTTCGGTGTCGGCCACGCGGCGATGCTATAGAATCGCGCCCGTGCGTTCAACTCGAATCGTGGGATGTGGCGGGCCGATGCTCCTCGCGGCCGCGGCGCTCGCGGTCTACTGGGGCGCGTGGGGCTTCGAATTCGTCAACTTCGACGACGAGATCGCGCTCGCGGGCGCGGAGCGCGCGGGGGTGGACGCGTCGAGCAGGGCGAGCCTCATCCGCGAGGTCCCCTCCCTCTTCCGGTACGAGCGCGGGCGCGAGTACTTGCCGGTTCGGGACGCGTCGTACGTCGCCGACCGGATCCTCTACGGGCGGCTCGCGCCCGGAGGCCTACACGCGACGAACCTCGCGCTGCACGTCGCGAACGGCCTCCTCGTGTGCGCGCTCGCGACGCTCCTGGGAATCTCGGCGGTCGGCGCGCTCTTCGCGGGCGGCGTCTTTCTCCTCCACCCGATCCAGGTCGAAGCCGTGGCTTGGGTCTCCGGCCGGAAAGACCTCCTCGCAGCGTTCTTCGTCCTCCTCTCGTGGCACGCGTTCGAGAGGCGGAAGCCCGCGCTCTCGGCGATCGCCTTCCTCGCGGCGGGGCTGTCGAAGGCGACGGTCGTCTTCCTTCCGGTCGTCCTCGTTGTGTCGCGGGCCCTCGGCGGGCGGAGCGATCCGGGGCGGGGCGATGCGACGCGCGACGACGCCGCGGCGGCCGGTCCTCGGATCGGCCGCTCGCTCCGAGACGTCGCGCCGCACGCCGTCGTGGCGGTCGCGGTCGCCGTGCTCCAGATCAGGACATCTGCCGAGGCGGGGATGCTGCGCGAGCCCGGGGCGGACGGCGCGATCGGCGCCGTCGTCCGCGCAGCGACGCTCGCCGTCCGCTACCTCCGAAACGTGGTCTGGCCCGTCGACCTGCACCTCCTCTACGAGCCGACCTTGTCGAGCCCGACCTCGCTGGCCGCGTGGGGCGCTGCGATCGGTCTCGCACTTCTCGCCGTGATCGCGGCGCGGATCGGTCGCGAGAGGCCGCCGGTCCCGCTCGGGCTCGCGGCGTTTTTCCTCCTTCTCCTCCCCACGCTCGGGCTCGTCCCGTTCCAACTCCTGATGGCGGATCGCTACGCGTACCTCCCGCTCGCGGGGCTCGCGATCGGGGCGGCGGCGCTCGTCGATCGGACGCGGGCGGACGCGGGGCGGGCCGCGGTCGCCGCGCGGGCCGCGCGCTTCGTGGACCGTCGCGCGGCCGCGCTCGCGCTCCTCGTGCCGCTCGCCCTGGTCGCGCGCGCCGAGGTCCCCGCGTGGCGCGACTCGGAGGCGCTCTGGAAGCGAGAGATCGCGCGCGACCCGCGTCACGCGGAGGGGTGGGCGAACCTCGGCGAGCACTACCTCGCGCGCGGCCGCGCGGCCGAGGCGGCGGATGCCCTCGCGCAAGCCGCAACGCGGCGCCCCGACTCCGTCCCGATCCTCACGAACTGGGCGCTCGCGGCGTCGCGCGCCGGCCGGCACGGGGAGGCGCTCGCCGCGATCGCCTCGGCGAAGGAGCGGGCGCCGGACGACCCGCTCGTGCGCTACAACGCCGCCTGCGTGCGAGCGGCCGCCGGCGACGTCGACGGGGCGCTCGAGGACCTCAGCGAGGCGATCCTCGACGGTTTCCGGAACCGCGAGGCGCTCGCCTCGGACCCGGACCTCGCGCCACTGAGAGCCGATCCGCGGTTCTCGCCCCTCGTCGCGGAGTTCCTCCCCGGCGACGCGCGAGACGACGCGCGCTGAGCGCTCGCGCGCCTATGGCCTCTCGATCGGCGCTCCGATCACGCTCCCCCACTCGGTCCACGATCCGTCGTAGTTCCGCACCGTCGAGTAGCCGAGCAGGTACTTGAGGACGAACCACGTGTGCGACGAACGCTCGCCAATGCGGCAGTAGGCGATGACTTCCTTGTCGGCGGTCACGCCCTGCCCCTGGTAGAGCGCTTTGAGCTCCTCCACCGATTTGAACGTGCCGTCGTCGCGCGCGGCCTGCGCCCACGGGATGTTCTTCGCCCCCGGGATGTGGCCGGCCCGCTGCGCCGTCTCGGTCATCCCGGGCGGGGCGATCACCTCGCCCGTGAACTCCGCCGGCGAACGCACGTCGACGAGCGCGCGTCGCGCGTTGCCGAGCCCCTCGCGAACGGCGTCGCGCAGCGCGCGGAGCGCGAGGTCGGGCGCCTTCGTGGTGTACTTCGCGGGAGTCACCTTGGGGACGTCTTTCGTCAGCTCGCGCCCCTCGGCGAGCCACTTCTTCCGGCCGCCGTTCACGAGCCGCACGTCCTGGTGCCCGTACACCTTGAAGAGCCAGAAGGCGTACGCGGCGAACCAGTTATTGTTGTCGCCGTAGAGGAGCACCGAGTCCTTTTCGTTCACGCCGGCGCTCCCCATGAGCCGCTCGAAGGTCTCCTTGTCCGGGATGTCGCGGCGAACTTGATCTTGCAGTTGAGTCTGCCAGTTGAACGCGACGGCGCCTGGGACGTGCCCTTCCTCGTACGCCTTCGTGTCCACGTCGACCTCGACGATCTTGTGCTTGCCCGACTTGCGGTTCTCGTCGAGCCAACCGGTCTCGACGAGCACTTCGGGATGCGAATAGGCCGTCATGGTGACTCTTTCCTCCTGTCGATGCCGTTGGGTCACGCGCCGGAACGTTCCCGGCGGATTCGAAATCCGGAGCGCTCGGAACCCGAGCGCGGCGTTCTACTCGAGGCTCGCGGGCGCGCCCTCGCCGGCGGCGTGCGCCCGCGGACGACAGACGCAGCGACGACCGGACGGGCGGACGAGCGGACGAGGAGCCGGGATGCCGTGCACGAGGATGAGAGGGAGGGCGTGCATGGGTATCGAGGGGAGTCTAGGGGGATTCGCGCGAGCGGTCAAGAGCCCGCGCGCGCTCAGCGGCGGGTGACGCGCGCGTCCTGCTTGGGAAACGTCCCGCGCAGCCAGTCCGCGAGCGACTCGGCGTCGGCCGAGCGCGCGAAGTCGCCGAGGACCACGCGGTACCACACGCCGAGATCCCCGAGGTTCTTCTCGACGACGCGCGCGGGGTAGCCGCGCCCCGTCCAGCGCGCCGAGTCGCTCCGGGCGTCCGAATGGACTCGGTACGAGGCGACCTGCACCGCGTAGCGCGTGGGCGGCCGCGCGGATGAGCCCGGTTCGCCCCCCGAGGCGGGCGGCTGCGGTGAATCCGCGACCGTCGGTGGAGGATCGGCGGACGGGGGCGCTGGCGCGGTCTCCTCGCCCGCGCGCGGCGCGGCGGGCGCCGCGTCGGTGGCGGCGGCCGATGTGTCCGGGGCCAGGAGCACCGTCCCCGGTAGCCATGCCTGCTGCGTGCGGACGCGGCTCAGGATGATCGGTGCCGGCCTGTCGCCCGCCGCGGGCTTCCTCGGCGGCGCCGGCTCCTCGCTCCGCGCCTGCGTCTCGGATGTCGTCGGGGCGGACCCCTCGAGCGCGCGCCGCGCCTCGATCTCCTCGATCGCCCGCGCGACGGGATCGTTCGCGGGCGATGCGGCGCCCGGACCGGCGAGCGGCTTGGCGAGCGGCAGGCTCGCGGGCCGCCCGCGGAGTGCGCGCAGGAATCCGACGCCAGAGACCAGCGCCGCGACGCCCGAGGCCGCGACGATCAGGCCCGCGCGGTCGTACCCCTCGCGGTAGCCGCCCGCGTCCTCGCCGCGCGACTCGGCCTCCGCGCCGGCGTCATCGTAGTACGCGCGGTCCCGGAGGCCGAGCGTGAGGAGCGCCGAGTTCGCGAGGAAGAGCCCGCCCCAGAGGAGGATCCCCTTCGCCTCGCGTTTCCTCGGCGCGCGCGGTGCGCGGGGCTCGTCGCCGCCGGCCGCGCCCGGAACCGTTCCGCAGACGAGCGCGACGATGAGGATTAAGGAGAGGATGCGCCGCATCGGACCCCCTGGTGTGAGCGCGCGCGACCCCGCGCGCGGATCAATTCACCCTCTTCTTCGGCAATCCTGAGAAATCCTTGAGCGGCGGGCGCCGGGGCATGCGTTCGCATTGACAGTCGTTTCAACACCTTGTTAGCCTCGGGTGGCCTTTCGGAGGGGATCGCACCAATGGGCGCGCTGGGAGCGAAGAAGGTCGTCTTCAGCGGCATCCAGCCGTCCGGGGAGATCCACGTCGGGAACTACCTCGGCGCCGTCGTGAACTGGGTGCGCCTGATCGACGAGTACGAGTCGATCTTCAGCATCGTCGACCAGCACGCGCTCACGCTCGAGTACGACGCCGCGCGATTCCAGGACCGCGTCCTCGCCGCGGCGGCGGTGAACATCGCCGCCGGCCTCGATCCCGCGCGCGCGACCCTCTTCGTCCAGTCGCATGTCCCCGAGCACACCGAGCTCGCGTGGTACTTCAGCACCGTAACGCCGATGGGCGAGCTGTCGCGCATGACGCAGTTCAAGGAGAAGTCCGAGCACTTCCGCCAGAACGTGAACGCGGGGCTCTTCACGTACCCGGTGCTCCAGGCGGCGGACATCCTCCTGTACAAAGCGCAGCTCGTGCCGGTCGGCGAGGACCAGGTGCAGCACATCGAGTTGGCGCGCGACGTCGCGCGTCACTGGAACAAGCGCTACGGCGACGTCTTCCCCGAGCCGGAGGCGCTCCTCACGGGCGCGGCGCGCGTGATGGGACTCGACGGGAAGACGAAGATGTCGAAGAGCCTCGGGAACCACATCGGCCTCCTCGAGGAGCCGGCGTCGATCCGATCGAAGCTCGCCGTCGCCGTCACCGACGAGAATCGGAAGCGGCGGAGCGACCCGGGGAACCCGGACGTGTGCAACGTCTATACGATGCACCGAGGGTTCTCGACGTCCGACGAACTCACCATGATCGACCGCGAGTGCCGGTCGGCGGGGATCGGGTGCGTCGACTGCAAGAAGATCCTCGCGGGCAACATGATCGCGACGCTCGCCCCGGTGCGGGAGAGGAGCGCGGCGCTCCTCGCGCGCCCCGACGACCTCCGGGACACGCTCGCGGCGGGCGCCGAGCGATGCCGCGCGATCGCCCAGAAGACGATGGGCGAGGTGCGGCAGGCGATGGGTCTCCGGTAGCGGGATGAGCGGCCGCGCGGCGCGCGGCGCGTCCCTCCTCGTCGCATCGCCCGCCGTCTGCCTCCTCGCCCTGCTCGCGGGGACGGCGCGCAACCACGCGTGGGCGCAGGAGCGCCGCCTCATCCACGACGCGCCCGATTCGCTCGCCGCGGGCGCGCCGTGGGAGTGCGTCGTCCGCGTCGCGCGGCCGGACGACTGGGACGCGATCGACCTCTTCCATCGGCGCGCGGGCGCCGCGGCGTACGCGCTCGTGCCGCTGCGCGACGAGCGCGGCGCGTTCCGCGCCGTGATCCCGGGCGATGCGGTCGCGCTCCCCGCGCTCGAGTACTACCTCGTGGGCCGCCTCGCCGCGGGCGACGTCGTGACGCTCCCGGCGGAGACGCCGGAGTCCGAGCCGCTCCGCGTTCGGGTCGCGGCGCCGCCCGCGCGCGGCATCGTCCTCCTCTCGCCGCTCGACGGGGAGGTGACGGCGAGCGCGACGCCCGAGATCGGCCTCCTGTTCGATCCGCCGCTCGACGACCCCGCCGCCGCGACGCTCCTCCTCGACGGGGTGGACCGGACCGCCGAGTGCGAGCGGTCGATCGACTTCCTTCTGCACGTGCCGAAGGCGCCGCTCGCGCCCGGCGCGCACGAGGCGACCGTGATCGTCCTGCCGGATTCCGGTGGGCCGCGGGCGCTCTCGTGGCGCTTCTCGGTCCTCGTCGAGGGGGCGGCGCCCGCGGCGCCCGGCGCGGCGCCCGCCGGCGCGGGGGCGCGCGAGCGCGTCTGGGGACGTTGGGAGATCGGCTGGTCCCTCGTGACCGCGGAGGACGGCGCCGACCCGCTCGTCCTCCCCTACGACGAGACCTCCGGGCTCGCGTTCGATGTCGCGGCGAGCACGACCACCGCGGACGGGAAGACGAGCCTCCACGCCGACGCGGCGCGCGACCCGATCTACGACGACGAGGTGCGCGGAGCGGCGCGCGTCGAGCGCCGCGGCCTGCGCATCGAGGCGGGGGACATCTACCCGTATCTCTCGGAACTCTCTGTGGCCTGGCAGTCGGGAAAAGGCGGGCTGGTCGAGGCGCGCGCCGGGGGATCGACGGTCACGCTGCTCGGCTTGAGGACGCTCGAGGCGGAGGTCGTCGACGGGTTCGGCACGTTCTCGCAGTACCTCTACGCGGCGGCGACGACGGCGCGGTTCGGGGCGAACCGCGCGGCGGTCCACCTCGCGTACACGCACGACCGCGCGTCATCGATCCCCGACTCGACGCGGTTCACGGACCCGCAGATCAACCGCGTCGCGTCGGTTCTCGTCGGGCGGCGGCTCGCGCGCGGCGTCGACCTGTTCCTCGAGGCGGCGCGCAGCGGGACCAGCGCCTCCCCGACCGACGCCGGGAACGCGCTCCGCGTCGTCGCGACGGTCGGCGAGGTCGGCGCGAGCCGCCTCTCGCTCGAGTACCGCGACATCGGCACCGGGTTCCTCTCGATCGGCAGCCCGACCATCGACAGCGGCGAGCGCGGCATCGTGATCGACGCGACCGGGCGGCTCCCGGCGCGGCTCCGCGGGAGCGCGCGCGCCGAGATCTACCGGGACCGCGACATCTTCCCCGCGCTCGCGGACGACGCGCCGATCGTGCAAGCGACCGCGCGGCTCGACCACGACGCGCGCGGGAGCGCCGGGAGCCTCGCGTCGTACCTCTTCGCGCGCTACTACCGCGTGCCGTACGCGGACGTCCCGTACCGGAGCGGCTCGGCGACGCTCGGAGCGATCTGGCAGCGAGGACGCGGCGCGCTCTCCGCGAGCGTGACGCGCGGCCGCACGGTGAGCAGCGCGGGTCTCGTCGAGGCGGCGTGCGTCGCGGACACGACCGCCATCGACGCCGCCGGCCCGCTCGAGTCGACGGAGGAGGAGTGGACCGTGAGCGGGACCGGCTCGCTCGCGCGGCTCTTCGGCCGGCTCACGATGCGCGCCGGCCTTCGCTGGACCGGGCTCGACCCCGAGAACGCCTGCCCCGAGGACCGCTGGACCGCGACGGCCGAGGCGAGCCTCACGGTGCGCGCCACGACCTTCTCGGCCGACTACCAGCGGATCGACAATCGCACGGAGCGGATCGCCGAGGAGACGTTCGTCGAGCACCTCCTCAGCGTCGCCGTCGGGAGGAGCTTCTGAGGCGATGCGGGACGGGCCGATGGCGGACGACCCGAGGACGGCGGGGCCGCCCCGCGAGGGACCGGCGGGCGAGGGACCGGCGGGAACCACGGAACGCCTCGTGACCACTCACTCACCGGAAGCCCTGGAACGGCGCTTCGAGGCGATCGTCGCCCCGGAGCGAGACCGTCTCTTGGCGTACCTCTTCGGGATCTGCGGCGACCGCGAGGCGGCGCTCGACCTCGCGCAGGAGACGTTCCTCGCGGCGTGGCGGGGGCTCGCGGGATTGCGCGGGGAGAGCGGGGCGCTCACGTGGCTCGTCGGGATCGCGCGGCGCACGCACCGGCGGTGGCTCCGGCGCGAAGGGCGGCGGGCGTGCCTCCTCGCGGAGGCCGGGCGCGAGGGGCGACTCGGCGGGGCGCTCGCGGGGGCCGCGCCTCCGGGGGACGCGGCCGGCGCGCGGGCGGGCGCTCCCCCCGCCGACGCGGCGCTCCTCGCCGCGGAGCGCGAGGCGCGCGTGCGGCGCGCGGTGCTCGCGCTTTCGCCCGAGCGCCGCGAGACGGTCGTCCTCCACTACTTCGTGGGGATGGCGGTCGCGGAGGTCGCGCGCGCGACGGCGACGAGCGAGGGCACGGTGAAGTCGCGGCTTGCGCGCGCGCGGGCCGCGCTCGCGCGGGCGCTCGCCGAGGACCTCTCGGCGTGAGAGGATGACGCAGAGGATGACGCGATGACGATCTGGAACGCGATGCTCCGGCGGAACGCGTGCGAGGACTGGGAGGCGCTCGTCGAGCGGGCCGCCGTGGGCGACCTGCCGGCGGCCGCGGCCGCTCCCCTCGCGGCGCACGTCGCCGGCTGCGAGCGGTGCCGCGGGCGGATCGAGCGCGGGGAGCGCCTCACGCGGCTCCTCGCGGGGCTCCCGCGGCCGTCGTGGCCCGCGGGAACGCCGCTCCTCCCGCCGGCCGCCGCCGCCGTCGCCGCGCAGAGCGCCGCGTCGCGGAGGAGCGGCGCGCGGCGACCGGTCCTCTCCCTCGACGCGCTCGTGCTCCCCGCGCGCGCGCTCCGCGCTCGCCCTCTCGTCGCCGCGACGCTTCTCGTCGCCGCCCTCGCCGCCGCCGCCCTTCTCGCCGCTCTCCTCGCGCGGCCGGGCCGCGGCGTCGGGCCGCGGCGGATCGACCTCGTGAGCCCGCGGGAGGGGAACGCGTCCGCCTGGGGCGTCGCGACGATCTGCGCCGCGCTCGACCCGCCCCTCTCCGGCGAGTCGCTGCGGCTTCGCGTCGACGAGCGCGACGTGACGGCCGCGAGCGACCTCACGCCCGACTTCGTCCTCTACACGACGCCCGAGCCGCTCGCCCCGGGGACGCACCTCGTCGCGCTCGTCGTGGAGGACCGCTCGGGAGCGCCGATCCAGGAGCGCCTCTGGGTCGTCACGGCGGAGCCCGAGGAGGCGGGCCTCCGATGAGCCTCGTCCGGTCCGCGCTCGCCGCGCTCCTCGTCATCTCCGCGCCGCGCCCCTCGCCCGCCGCCGAGGCGATCCTCTCCCCCCACGACGCGAGCGTGGTCCCCGGCGCCACCCTGCGCTTCCATGTCACGCTCGACGGGAAAGCCCCCGCGGTCGACGTCGCCTGGCGGGTCGTCCCGCCGCACCTCGGCGCGATCACCGAGGATGGGCTCTTCACCGCCGGCGCGACCCCCGGCCGCGGGATCGTCCGCGCCGAAATCCGGCGGGAGGGAGGGTCGGTCGTCGCGCACGCGCTCGTGACGGTGGGACGCTGGCGCGCGCCGCGCCGCATCCGGGTCCTCCCCGAGAGCGCCTCGCTTCGCCCCGGCGAGGAAGTCGTGTTCCGCGCCGTGCCCCCCGAAGGCGAAGGGGGCGATGCGCTCGTCTCCTGGTCGGTCGCGCCCGAGGCGGCCGGGACCATCGACGCGGCGGGGCGATTCCGCGCCGGCGAGTGGGCGGGCGCCGCGCGCGTCCTCGCGTCCGTCCTCCTCGATGGGGATGCGGTCGAGGGGGCGGCGCGAGTCTGGATCGGCGATCGTCCCTCCGAGGCGCCGGAGATCGAAGTGCACCCCTCGACCGCCGAGTTGCGCCCCGGCGACGTGGTCCGATACGAGGCGCGCGTCCGCCCGCCAGCGCCCGACTCGGTCCTTGCCGCCATTCGCTGGAGCCTCTTCCCGGAGACCCTCGGCCGCATCGCCGGGGACGGCACGCTCACCGCCGGCGAGTCGCCCGGCGAGGGCCGCGTCGTCGCGACCCTCCCCTGGGACGGGCGCGCCACCCACGGCTTCGCGCGGGCGCGCGTCCTCCCGCGTCCGGGGGCCGCCGCCCTCCAGATCGAGCCGCCCGCCGCCCTCCTCGCGCCGGGTCGGTCGATCGGCTTCGAGGCCCGCGTCCTCGGTCCGAGCGACGCGCGCCCCGCCGACCTCCGGTGGTCCGTCTCCCCGGCGGGCCTCGGCACGATCGGCCCCGACGGCGTCTTCCGCGCGTTCGAGGCGGACGCGTACCCCGAGGCGTCGCTCCACGGCGACGTCATCGCCCGCGCGACCGTCGCGGGGGCCACGCTCGAAGCGAGCGCGCGCGTGCGGATCTCGCCGCCAGCGACAGCGGAGCTCGAGTTGAGGCCGCGCTTCATCACGACCAGCCCCGGCGGCGAAGTCCCTGTCCGCGCCCTCCTCGATGGCCGCGCGCTCCCGACCGAGGTGCCGCTCCAGTGGAGCCTCCTCCCACCCACTCTCGGCACCGTGACGGCGGACGGGCTCTTCACGGCGAACCGGGTCCTCGCGACGGCGGCTGCGGACGACTTCGGCCGGCGCGAGGGAGTCCTTGTCGCCACGGCGCTCCTCCCCGAAGGGAAAGTCGCTCGCGGAACGGCGCGTGTCGTCGTCGTCCCGTCGTTCGTCCGGCCTCAGATCGCCGTCTTCCCCGCCCTCGCGACCGTCGGCCTCGACGGGCAGGTCGCCTTCCGGATCGCGCCGGCCGGCGGCGGTGAGGTCGACGCGCCGTCCGCCCCCCATCCGCCCGTCACCTGGCTGGTGAGGCCGGACCGGCTCGGGACGATCGGCCCCGATGGAGTCTTTTTCCCCAACGTGCGGTTCGGCCTCGTTGCCGCGCTCGAGGGCCTCGAGGAGGTGGAGGGGCGCGTGATCGCCGAGGTCCGCGTCTCCCCCGGAGAAACCCTCATCGGCGAGGCGCGCCTCGTCCTCAGGCTCCCCGACCCTGCGCTCCTCGATCTCGTGATCGACCCGCACGAGGTGTCCTTGACGGCCGTGGCGAGCCAGCGCTTCGTGGGCCGGCTGGGCGGGCGCGACATCCGCGACCTCCCCATGCAGGCAGTCTGGTCGCTGAGCCCGCCGGGCCTCGGGACGATCACTCCGGACGGCTTCTTCACGCCCCTCAACGAATACCTGCCGAACGGGAGCGCGCGGTCCGGCTTCGTGCGCCTCACGGTGACCTCACGGACCGGCACCTCTCGCGAGGCGACGAGCCCGATCGTCATCACGTACTAGCCGTCCTTGCCGCCCTAGCCGGAGACCCGCATCGCATTTCTGGCCAATCTCGCGCGCGCGTGATAGCATCGTTGTCTACACCAATCGACCACGACATCTCGATCGGGACGGGCGGCCCGGTCAGCACGGACGCCGCGGAGGTTTGTTCGCGCAGGAACGAGGCGGGGCGGATGCGCCCCAGGAGGATGCTCTGTGGACGGGGTGATCGAGAAGCGGATCGTGATCCACGCGAAGCCCGAGACGGTGTACCGGGCACTCACGGAGTCCCGCTACCTCGCGAAGTGGCTCGCGGACAAGGCCGACGCGAAGCCGGTGGCCGGCGGGTCGCTCCTCCTCTACTCGGGGGTCGGCGAGACCGCGAAGGGGGTCGACGCGGCGTACACCGAGCTGATTCCCGGCCGCGCGGTGCGCTTCCGGTGGATCGCGCGGATCTTGGGGGGGCAGAAGAGCGCCGAGCGAGGCCACCATGAGAACGCGTTCCTGATCGTCGAGAGCCCTGATGGCGTGATCGTCACGATGCGCGACCACGAGGCGCCCGCGCCGACCGACTCCGAGCGGGTGAAAACCGAGCAGGGATGGGACCAGGTTTTGGTCGCGCTCAAGACGCTGTGCGAGGGCCCGGAGGCGCCGGGGAAGGAGCCGCCGCCGGCGGACTGGGGCGATATGGAGGTCACCGTGATCGCGACCCCGAGGCGGGGGGGGGCGGCGAAGCCAAAGAAGGCAGCGAAGAAGGCGGCGAAGAAGAAGAAGGGGAAGAAACCGAAGAGGGCGAAGAAAGCGAAGAAGGCGAAGAAGGCGAAGAAGCGGGCGCGACCCCCGCGGCGCGCTAAGGCGAGGAAGGGATCGGCGAAGCGAGGGCGGGCGCGCGGCGGGAAAAAAGGAGCGCGGAAGGGGTCGAAGAGGGCGGCTCGGAAGGCGCCCCGCCGGAAGGCCGCGCGGAAGGCGGCGCGGAAAGCGAAACCGAGACCGAGGAAGAAGGCCGCGAGAAAGGCCAAGCGGGCCGGCGCGCGCCGAAAGAAGTAGTCTCGAATCGCCTCGGGGGCGCCCCGGGGCGCGAGGAGCCGAATCCATCATGAGACGCCGCACCGCACCCCGTCGCTTCCGCATCGCCCTCGTGCTGGCCCTCCCGATCGCCGCGGCTGTCGCCGCGACGGCCTTCCCCGCCGGGGCCGCGGACATCCCGTGGCCCGAGGGGATCGGTCCCGCGCCGTCCCCCCTGCGCCCACGCGCGGCCGAGCGAGGCGCGGAAGCCGAGCCGCGCGCCGACGCCGCGGCGCCCCCCGCCGAGCCGCTCGGTACCCCGCCCGACTGCCCGCACGGCTGGGACGCCCTCCACTACGACGTCTCGATCGACGCGATCGACCGAGCCGCGGGGACGCTCACTGCACGGACGAAGATCCGCCTCCTGAGCGAGACCTCTGCCCTCGCGAGCATCGGCCTCACGCTCAAGGCGCTCACCGTGACGAGCGTCCTGCGCGGGGCGACGCCGCTCGCCTGGAGCCAGGCGGGCGACAGCCTGATCGTGACGCTCGACGCGCCGCTCGCCGTCGGCGACACCGCCGAGATCGAGATCGCCTACGGCGGCGATCCGTACAGCGAGGGTTTCGGCGGCTTCTACATCCCGAACGCGCCCCCCTTCACGGACTACAACCTCGGCGTCGGCCTCAACGCGAACCCGCCGTCCCTAGGCCGCGCGTGGTTCCCGTCGTTCGACGCGCCGTGCGACAAGGCGACCGCGGCGTTCCACCTCAAGTCGACGCTCGCGAAGACCGGCGTCGCGAACGGCGCCTTCGTGGGGGTGGACATCGACACGGTGACGAGCACGAGGACTTGGCACTGGAGCGAGTCGCACCAGATCGCGACATACCTCATGGGCGCGTCGATTGCGCGCTACGACGTGGTGACCGACTCCGTCTACCCGTGGATCACGCACTACGTGCACAACACGATCTCGAGCTTGGCGCCCGCGACGTTCGTGAACGTGAGGCACATGATGGCCGCGTTCGACAGTCTCTTCGGCCCGTACCCCTGGGACAAGTTCGGGTTCGTCTCCACGAACAACGGCGACATGGAGCACCAGACGTGCGTCTTCCACGCGTACGGGCTCATCAACGGGACGACGTCGAACGACGACATCCTCTCGCACGAGATGAGCCACCAGTGGTGGGGCGACCTCGTCACGTACGCCGACTGGCGCGAGATCTGGCTCTCGGAGGGGTTCGCGACGTACTGCGAGGCGATCTTCCGCGAGCGGCAGTACGGGGCGGCGAACTTCCACGGGTACGTCACGAACGCGCTCTTCGGGCAGTACCTCACCTTCGCGGGGTCGCTCACGTACCCGATCTACGACCCGGTCTTCAAGTGGGGCACGATCGCGTACGAGAAGGGAGGCTCCGTTCTCCACATGCTGCGGCACGTGATGGGAGACGCGGCGTTCTACGACGCGCTCGCCGCGTACCGCGCCGCGCACGGCGAGGACGTGGCGACGACCGAGGACTTCCGCGCCGCGTGCGAGTCGGTGCATGGGTCGAGCCTCGACTGGTTCTTCCAGGAATGGATCTACTCGGGCGGGCACCCGAAGTACGACTGGGGATGGAGCACGGCGGCGGCCGGGCCGAACACCGAGGTGCGCATCCGGCTGCGGCAGGTGCAGACGGTCGGGCCGATCTTCACGATGCCGATCGACTTCGAGATCCAGACGACGGCGGGCGACACTGTGGTGACCGGGTTGGTGGACGCGGCGGTGAAGGATTTGGTGTTCGTCGTGCCGGCCGCGGTGACGGGCGTCGTCTTCGATCCGGACGACTGGGTGCTCGAGGAGCACACGCTGCAGCCGACGGGGGTGCCGGCGTCGGCAGGCGCGGGAGTCGGCGCAGTCGCGCTCCTGCCCGTCGCGCCGAACCCAGCGCGCGGCTCGGCCGAGTTTGCCTTCCGCGTGCCCGACGCGCGGCCTGTGACGCTCGAGGTCTTCGCCGCCGACGGGCGGCGCGTGCGCGCGCTCGCGTCGGGCCGCGCGTTCGGCGCCGGCCTCCACCGGCTCGCGTGGGACGCGCGCGACTCCGTCGGCCGCGCGGTCGCGAGCGGCCACTACCTCCTGCGGCTTCAGGCGGGCGACTCGATCGAGACGCGGCGTTTCCTCCTGGTGAGGTAGTGCGCCCCATGTTCCGCCTTACCCTGCTCGTGGGCGGCTTCCTGAGTCTTCCGATCGCTGGCTGGGGCGACGATTCCGCCCGCACGCCCGTTGCTGGCGCTCCATCCGGTCGTCCATCTGCCGTGCCCTGCGAGACGAGTTTTAGCTGCGGCATCGACGGGCGGACAAACGGATTGGCCTACGCCGGAGGCAATCTCATCTGGCTGGCCTACTCGGATGGTTACGCCCTGCTCAAGGATCCGACGACTTGCAACGTTTCCAAATTCTGCGGGCTGCCCGGCACGCCAGGCGCGAGCAGCGAGCTCGCGTACGACGGGACGTTCCTCTACCACTACAACTTCGCGACCGGGCTCATTTACAAGATCGACCCGAACACCTGCGAGGTGCTTGCCTCGTGCGACGCGCCGGGAGACAACCTCGCCGAGGGCCTGACGTGGGACGGCCAGTACCTCTGGAAGGGAGACTCCGAGGCTCTCTGGCGATTCACACCCCCTCCGGAGTGCGTTGTCGTCGGGAGCTGCCCGAATCCAGCGGGCGATACCGCGAACGGCCTGACGATGTGCGGTTCGTCACTGATCATGCTCGGGTACAGCAGGAGGATCTATCGAATCGATCCAGCTCGTTGTGAGGCGGTCGAGATCTGCACCGATCCGTATGCCGGCAACGGCCTCACCTCGGACCGGAGCTCGTTTCTCTATGCAGAAGTGCCGCTCGGGCAACCCGGAGACGATGGGAGCGGAATCGCTCGAATCCCCATCGACTGCGCGAGTCCCACGGCAACTGAGGATCGATCCTGGGGCTCGGTGAAGGCTCTGTATCGCTGAATCCCGCTCCGAAACGCCTCGCTCGAGAGGTGCTCAGCCCACGCTGCGCATGCGCTCGAGAAAATCCTCGGGTTTGACGAAGCCCGTCACGGTGAGGTCGTCGCGCACGCGGCCCTCGCGGTCGAGGAAAAGGATCGTCGGGAGGCCGCGGATCGAGTACTTCTGCTGGAGCGCCCTCACCTCGGGCGTCACCTTCGTGAAGTCGAGGCGGATCGCGACGTAGTCCTTCGCGGCCGCGACGACGCGCGGGTCGTGGAAGACGACGTCGTCGAGTTCGTGGCACGCGAGGCACCAGTCGGCGGTGAAGTCGATCATCACCGGGCGACCGGCAAGGCGCGCGGCCTCGATCCCGTCCGACTCGGACGCAATCCACGGGATCCCACTCGCCGGCGTGCCCGCGTTCGCGCCGGTGCCTGACGCGCCCCCGTCGCGCGGCTTCGGGAGGAGGAACCCCGCCTCTCGCACCGCGCCGCCAGTGAGCGCGATCCCGAGCGCGAGGAAGACGAGGAGGATGGTGCGCCGCGCGCGCCCGAGCCAGCCGGTCGCGCCCGGCTCGAACACGCCGCCGAACCCCGCGAGCACGAGAAGCAGGAGCCCCGCGATGAGCGCGAAGAGGATCGGGTCGAGGAGCGGCCGCAGGAAATAGAGCCCCATCCCGAGGAGGAGGACGCCGAAGAGTTCCTTCACGGCGTCCATCCAGAAGCCGGCGCGCGGCAGCGCCGAGAGCGCGCCGGAAAACGTGCCGATCACGAGGAAGAGGACGCCCATCCCGAGGCCGAGCGTGAGGAGGAGCGAGAACCCGAGCGCGATCGATCCGGTCGTCGCGATGAAGAGGAGGAGTCCGAGGATGACCGGCCCGACGCACGGCGAAGCGACGAGCCCCGCGACGATTCCCATGAAGAAGACGCCGGCGAATCCGTGCCCGCCCCCCGCGTGCCCCTGGAGCCGCGAGGCGAGCGCGGCGGGGACCTGGATCTCGTAGAGCCCGAACATCGAGAGCGCGAGCGCCGAGAGCACGATCACGACGAAGCCGACAACCCACGGGTTCTGGAGGAACGCGCCGAAGAGGGCGCCGGTCCTCGCGGCGACCACGCCGAGGACCGCGTAGGTGAGCGCGAGGCCAAGCACGTAGACGAGCGAGAGCGAGAACGACTGAGCGAACGAGGAGGTCTTCCGCGCGCCGATCACGCTCACGGTGATCGGGATCATCGGGAAGACGCACGGCGTGAACGAGAGGAGGATCCCCGACAGGAAGACGCCGAGGAACGTGAGGAGATACCCCTTCGAGGCGAGCCGCTCGGCGATGTCGACGCTGCCGCCTCCGCCGGGAGCCGCGATTCCGCCGGCGGAGACGGCGCCCTCTCCCCCGGGCGCGGGCGCTTCGATTGCGGCGATCCCGCCGGTCGGCGCGGCCGCCCCCTCGCCCGGCGCCGCGACTCGCAGCGTCTCGCTCTGCGGGAAGAAGCAGAACTCGTGCGTGCACCCCTGGTACTCGGCGACGGTGAGGAGCGGGAAGATCTCGTTGGGCCGCCGCCCGGCCGCGCGCAGGCGCGCGACGACGCGCATCGGCGACGGATAGATCTCCAAATCGCGGTCCTCGAACTTGTCGTGCTGGACGACGCCGGGGGGAAACGCCGGCGCCGAGATCGACGACTCCGCGGGGAACACGACACCCGTCCGCTCGCGGTAGAGGTAGTGCCCCGGTGGAACGCCGAAGCGCACCTCGATCCGGTAGTCGCCCGCGGTGTCGCCAGGGGTCGGGATCGCGACGGCGGTCACGTCGAACGGGTTGTCGCCGAGGTCGTCGGCGCGCGCGGCCGCGGGGCCCGCGCCGGGGAGCACGCCGGCGAGCGCGCCGGCGACGAGCGCGGCGGCTGCCGCGAGGCGCGCCCCGCGGAGCGTGAGGCTCGACAGGACCACGATCACGCTGCTCATCGCCATCGCGAACGCGGCGAACTCCGGCGAGATCGAGATCCCGAAGCGCGGCTCGAGGACGCCCGCCGCGAGCGGGATCCCGACCACGTTGAAGAGAAACGCCCAGAGGAGGTTTCGGCGGATGGCGGCGCGCGTGGCGCGCGCGAGACGGATCGCGGCGGGGACGAGGCGGAGGTCGGGGCGCACGAGCGTGACGCCGGACGCTGCGCGCGCCACGTCGGTCCCGCCCGCCATCGCGATCCCGACCTCGGCCGCCGAGAGCGCCGGCGCGTCGTTCACGCCGTCGCCGACCATGCCGACGCCGGCGCCGAGCGCGCGCACCGCGTCCGCCTTCCCGGAGGGGAGCGTCCCCGCGAGGATCGGGTCGAGGCCGAGCGGCTCGCCGACCGCGCGCGCGACGGCCGGCACGTCGCCCGTGATCATCCCCGCGGAAACGCCGAGCGCGCGGAGCGCTCGGAGCGTCTCGACCGCCTCGGGACGCACGCGGTCCGCGACGCGGATCGTCCCGGCGAGGCGGCCGTCGACGGCGACGCGCACGGTGCCGGGGCTCTCTGCGCCCTCACCATCACGCCCGCTCACGCCGCGGCTCGCGAGGAAGCGCGCGCTCCCCACGAGGACGTCGCGGCCGCCGACGCGCCCGGCGACGCCGAGCCCCGGCACCGCGAGGACCGAGTCCGGGCGCGGCCGCGCGATCCCCGCGGCCTCCGCGTGCGCGAGGATCGCCGCGCCGACCGGGTGCGCGGCCCCCGACTCGACCGCCGCCGCCAGCGCGATGACCTCGCTCTCGGCGAAACCCGGCTCGGCGGCAACCGCCGCCACGCGCGGTTTCCCCTCGGTGAGCGTCCCCGTCTTGTCGAAGATGATCTTGCGCAGGCGCGCCGCGCGCTCGAGCGCCTCGCCGTCGCGGAACAGGATCCCGGCGCGCGCGCCGCGCCCCGTCCCGACGACGAGCGCCATCGGCGTCGCGAGGCCGAGCGCGCACGGGCACGCGATCATGAGCACCGCGACCGCGCGCACGAGCCCGACCGCGAGCCCACCCGGCCCACCCGCGATCGCCCACGCGGCCACGGTCGCGAGCGCGACCGCGAAGACGGCGGGCACGAAGACCGAGGCGATCCGGTCCGCGAGCCGCTGGATCGGCGCCTTTCCCGCTTGCGCTTCCTCGACCGCGCGCGTGATCGCGGCGAGCATCGTCTTCTCCCCCGTCGCGGTCACGCGCGCGCGTAGGAGCCCGTTCCCGTTCACGGTCCCGCCGATCACGCGGTCGCCCGGCCCGCGCGTGACCGGAAGGCTCTCGCCCGTCACGAGCGATTCGTCGACCGCGCTCGTGCCGTCCACGACGACTCCGTCGACAGGCACCGACTCGCCGGCCCGGATGACGACCTCCTCGCCGACCGCGACCGCCTCGATCGGGACGAGTCGCTCCTCGCCGCCGCGCACGACGCGCGCCTCGCGCACCGCGAGCGCGGACAATTCGGCGATCGCGGAGAGCGCGCGCCGCCGCGCGCGCGCCTCGAGGAGCCGCCCGAGGAGGAGAAGCGTGACGATCATCGCCGCCGTGTCGAAGTAGACGCCGCCGCGCGCGGGCGCGAGGGCGGGCCGGAAGTGGACGACCACGGAGAGGAGGAACGCGGCGGTGGCGCCGCTCGCGATCAGCGTGTTCATGTCGGGCGCGCGCCGCCGGACGCTCGCGACGAACCCGCGGTAGTAATCCGCGCCCGAGTAGCCGAGGACGACGAGCGTGGCGAGCGCGGCGAGCGCGAACGAGAGCGGCGGCACGGCGCGCGCGTGGAGCACTGTTGTCGGCGCGTGACCCATCCCGAGCAGCATCACGACCGCCGTCGCCGCGAGCGCGACGACGAACCGGCGGCCCAGGACCGACTCGCCGGCGTCGTGGACGTGGCCGGCGTGCTCCGCGCGCTCGGCGGCGACGTGTTCGCCGTGCGAGTCGAAAGCCGCCGCCCCCGCGCCCGCCTCGTGACCGCCGCGAGTGTGAGAGGCGACCGCCTCGCGCGGCACCGCGTACCCCGCGCGCTCGACCGCCGCGACGAGCGGCTCGACCGCGACCCCCTCGTGCACGATCGCCGCCTTCCCCGTGACGAGGTTTACCTCGACCCCGCGGACGCCCGGCACCGCGGCGATCGCCTTCTCGACGCTCGCGACGCACCCCGCGCAGTGCATCCCGGAGATCGGAAGCAGGAGCCGCGTCGCGCCTTCGCCCCGCTCCGGGGCCTCGGGCGCTCCGACGTCCGTGGCGCTCACTCGCCGTCTGTCGGAGGGAGGAAGGGGGCGCGCTTCACGCCCGGCGGGATGTCGAACTCCCACGCCGCGAACACTTCGCGCCGCGCCTCGACGATCTCGAGCACGAGCGGCTTCGTCGCGCCGCCGCCGACTGGGTAGAGGACCGTCTTCAGCGGGAAGCCGCCGAGCGCCTCGAGATCGGACGCCGCGCCGCCCCCCGCGAGCGCGAGGGACTTCATCGCCTCGACGTAGCCCGCGAGGTCCTTCTCGAAGAACGGATCCTTGGTGACCCACACGTCGGCGACCTTCGTCGAGTCGATCACGAGGTGCGCCTCGCGGGCCGTGAACCCCGCGATGCGGTCCGTCTTCCCGGTCCAGCGCACCGCCGGCTTCCGCCCCGCGAACCGCTTCCGCTCCGCCTCGATCTCCTCGCGCTCCTTCCGATCCTCGGCGGTCTCCCGCGCCCGACGCCGACGCGCGTCCTCGATCTCGCTCCGCAGCCGCGCCTGTTCGCGCGGGTCCGCGAGCGCGATCTGCGCGTCCAGGATCTCGTCCTCCGTCATCCGATCGACGTCCTTCATCCGCTCGAGATACGAGAAGGGGATCTCGATGTACTCACTGGCGTCGGGCGGGAACTCCCACACCACGCGCATGTCGAGCCGCACGATCACCTGGTCGCCCGTCGTCGCGTCGCGGATGCGCATCTTGTCGCGCGTGATCGCGATCTCCTTCTCGGAGACGCGCTCGGCGCCGCCGTCCGGCGCGGGGCCCGTCTCGCGCTGGAAGAGGAGCATGTCCGCGGACGCGGGCGACGCCGCGGCGAGGTCGGCCGCGAGCGCCACCGCGAGCGCGAGCGCGCCCAAAGTCCGTCGTTGGATCGCCATTCGCCTCATGAGCCGCTCACCACCTTCTTCTGGATTGGAGGGAGGCGCTTCTGGATCGCGTGGAAGCGCGGGCTGTCGGTCGCGAGGCTCGGCTTCGTGGGGAGCGACGCGATGAGGGCGCGCCCCGCGGAGATCCGTTCCCCCGTCGGTGGGTGCGTCGAGAAGAGCTTGTCGAAGAGCCCCGGCTCGCGCTGCTCCATGTCCAAGAGTTTCTCGAAGAAGGTCACCATCCCCTCCGGGTCGATCCCGGACCGGTACGCCTCCGTGATGCCGTAGCGGTCCGCCTCGAGCTCCGCCTCGCGCCCGTAGTGGAGGAGCGTCCCCGCGGAGAGGACGTTCGCCGTGAGCGACGCCCAGGTTTTCGGGTCGTTCCCGAGGATGAGGCCGGTGACCGCGGAGAGCCCCAACCGGCGGCTCATCTGCTTCGCGCTGTGGCGCCCCACGACGTGCCCGATCTCGTGCCCCATGACGCCAGCCAATTCGCTCTCCCGCGCGGCCGTGACGATGAGTCCGCGGTTCACGTAGAGGTAACCGCCCGGGATCGCGAACGCGTTCACCTCGTCCGTGTCGACCACCTTGATCACGTAGGGAATGTCGGCCCGCTCGGAGTTGCGCGCAAGGAGCTGGCCCAGGCTGTCGACGTAGGCGCTCACGACGGGATCGGAGATGAGCTTTATCTCCTTCTCGATCTCCTGCGAGAACCGGAGCCCCATCTCGAGCTCCTCCTGCGTGGAGATGACGTTCAGCTCGGCCAGCTGGCCGCATCCCATGACGAGGAGCATCGCCGCGAAAACGAGCGCGAGCACACGGGCGCGAACTCTCACCATCTCCCTCCCCTCGGGCGCCGGCTCGCGCCGGGCCGTGACGTGCGTGTCGCGGGTCGCGTGTCGCATCGGATCAGCCTCCCGTGCGGAGCGGATCGCGTCGCGCGGGAAGCGGGAGGTCCGCGCCGCCCTGCCGGTAGCCCGCGGGATCGACGGTGACGCTCGCGTAGCCGAGGGCGCGAAGCCCCTCCTCGACGGCCTCCCGCGTGCCGGGAGCGAGGAGCGCGGGGATCTCCGCGCGGTCGACCTCGATGCGCGCGTCGCGTCCGCGCGTGCGGAGCCGGAGCGGGCCGCGGACGTACGCGCGCAGGAACGCCTCCCCCTTCTCGATCCGTGAGAGGGTCTCGAGCGTGATCGGCGTCCCGTGCGGGACGCGCGACGAGAGGCAAGGCGACGCGGGTCGGTCCCACGCGCGGAGCCCCGCGGCGCGCGAGAGCTCGCGGATCGCGTCCTTCCCGAGGCGCGCCGCGAGGAGCGGGCTCTCGACGCCGCGCTCGCGGATCGCGCGGAAACCGGGCCGGACATCGCGCGTGTCGTCGAGGTTCGAGCCGTCGAGAACGCGATCGAACCCCTCGGCGCGCGCGATCTCGAGGAGCCGCGCGTACAGCTCGCTCTTGCAGTGGTAGCAGCGGTCCGGCGCGTTCGCGAGGTATCGCGGGTCCTCGACCTCGGCGGTGCGGATGAGCCGGTGCGGCGCGCCCATCTCGCGCGCCTGTCGCACGGCCTCCTCGAGTTGCGCGTTCGCCAACGACGGCGAGACGCCGGTCACGCCGAGGACGTGCTCCTTCCCGAGGCGGCCGAGCGCCGCCCAAAGGAGGAACGTCGAGTCGATCCCGCCGGAGTAGCCGACGACGGCGCGCCCGCACTCGGCGAGGATCCCGCGCAGGCGGCGGAGTCCCTCACTCGCCTCGGGCGAGACGTTCGAGAATCTTGAATCGAGTTGCTGGGTCAAGAGATAGACGCCTCTGGGATCGCCGTGCCCGGCGGTGTCGGGGTCCCGGTGCCGCGTGATCGTACCACACCCCGCAGGCCCCGAATACGTTCCGGCGAAGTCAAGCGCGGGGCTTGGCCGGCCGATAGTTCGAACGGTCTCCGCGGCCTGCCCCTCACCGGAGGTTCGATGAAGCCGAACGAGTCGCCCGCCCTCGCGCCCGCGCCGCGCCCCGAGGACCTCGCCGAGGCGATCCGCGGCTACTTCAGCGCCCTGCACACCGCCGGCCAGGAAGTCGACGGCTCGGCGAGCGAGCACATCGCCCTCGAGGAGGTCGCGGAGATCGTCGCTCGCGAGCGGGACGCCGAGCGCCTCGCCGCCGGCTGCCTGAAGAAGGTCGCGAGCCTCCTCGACCTCGCGCTCGCGCGCGTCTACCGAGCCGACGATCGGCGCGGCGAGTTCCGCCTCGTCGGGAGCCATCCGCTGCCGGCCGGCGCCGGCTCGGCGGGCGGGCCGACTCTCGCGTGGAGCCTGGACCAGTTTCGCATCCGAACGAACCGCCAGAAGGGTTCCGTGAGCGTGGACCAGATCGCGGCCGATGGGCCGGCCGCAGAGGGTCGCGCCCCGGCGTTTGCAGTGCTCTCCGTTCCCCTCTTCGACGCCGGCGGGCTGTGGGGCGTTTTCCAGGCCGCGGTCCCTTCGCCGCGGCGGTTCTCGGCGTCCGAGTCGCGCACCATCGAGACGATCGGCGGCCTCGTCGGGCTCGGGCTCATCCGGCTCGAGGGGATCGAGCGTGAGGCGGCCCTCCGCGCGCGTCTCGAGCGCGAGCACGCGCGCCTCGCCGCCGTCCGCCGCCGCCTCCGCGACGCGACGGGCGACCTCGAGTCGAAGAATCGCTCGCTCTCGGAGGCGCTCGCCACGCGGCACGACGTCGACGAGCTCAAGGACGCGTTCGTCTCCTCGATCTCCCACGAGATGCGGACGCCCCTCACGATCATCCGGAGCTACGTCAATCTCCTCCTCAACTACGAGCTCGGCTCGCGCGAGAAGGAGGTCGAGTTCCTGAGGATCGTGGACGCGGAGACCGTGAAGATCATCCAGCACGTCACGAAGATCCTCTATCTGACGGAGATCCGCTCGAACGACGTGCGGCTCAACGTCGGGCGGCATGCGGTCGAGGACCTCGCCCGGTCGGCGCTCGAGGACGCGGGTCCCGTGCTCCGCGAGCGGCGGATCGCGGTGCGGCGGGAGATGGGGGCGGACCTTCCGGACGTCTCGGTCGACCGTGAGAAGACGGTCGAGATCCTCGTCGATCTCCTCGACAACGCCGCGAAGTTCTCGAAGCCGGGATTGACCGTGACGCTCGGCGCTCGCGAGGCGCCGGCGGACCGCTCCGGGCCCCGCGTCACGCTCTGGGTCGCGGACAGCGGCATCGGGATCGCGCCGCAGGATCAGGCGCGCATCTTCGAGCAGTTCGCGCAGATCACGAGCGTCGCGACGGGAAAGCCTCGCGGCATGGGGCTCGGCCTCCCGATCTGTCGCGCGTACATCGAGCGGATGGGCGGGAAGGTGTGGGTTGAGAGCGAGCCCGGCGTCGGGAGCACCTTCTTCATCTCGATCCCCGCGACCCGCGAGCCGGACGCCGCCTAGCCATCACGCCCCGCCGCCCGAAGAGCGCGCGGGTCGCGCTTCTCGCTCGGTGGGTCCCTCACGACTTCGCCGGGTGCCCGCCGACCGCGACGCGAAGCGGCGCGGAGCAGCGGGCGGCGAAGCGTGCGGGAGCGAGCGGCCGGAAGGCCGCGGAGCGTGCCCACCGAGCGAGGAAGCCGACCCGCGCGCAAGGGATACGGCGAGCGACAGGACCCGCCGGGCGCGTCAGTAGAGCGGCGCCCCGGCGCGGCGTCCGCCGCGGATCTGCTCCTCCTCGCGCGCGAAGATCGCGAGGAGCGCCTCGGGCGTCTTCGCCGCGCGGACTTCGTCGCGCACGCTGTCCTTTCGGAACATCCGCGAGAGAGTCGACAGGGCCCCGATCCGCTCGCGCGCGGCGTCGCGGCCGATCGCGATGACGAAGAGGATCGTCACGGGCTTGCCGTCGGGGGACCCGAACTCGATCCCGGAAGGAGAGACGCCGACCGCCGCGGCGGCGCGGATCGGCCGATCGAGCTCGGCGTGTGGGATGGCGACGCCCCGCCCGATCCCGGTCGACATGATGCGCTCCCGGGCGAGCAGGCTCTCGAGGATCTCCGCGCCGCGCTCCCCGAGCCCGTGGGCGCTGGCCAGGTGCTCCGTCATCTCCCGGAGCGCCCCGTCCTTGTCCGTGGCGATGATCGGGATCCTCACCGCGGCGGGAGTCAAGAGTTGTGCGATCGTCATAAGAAGGCGGGGCCCTCGGTGAGGACCCCGACCGACCCATCCTAGCATTCCGCGCGGCGGGTGTCAAAGAGTTCGCCTCCCAGGCCGGGAAATCCGTTGACGCTGGCGCGACGCCCTCCTATTATTGGATGCGGTTTGGCGTTCTCAAGACCACATTAGTCAAGGAGTTCCGTGTCGCCTGGGGTTCGCGCGCTGCCCCGGGCGTCGTCACGTATGCGAGTCGTCGAAAGCCCCTACTTTCCGCTCCTCTTCGCGTTCGCGCTGGCGATCGCGGTGCCGATCATCATGGTGCTCCTGCCGTCCTGGCTCGCCGCTCGCCGCCCATCCCCCACGAAGCTTTCACCTTACGAGTGCGGCATCCCCTCGCCCGGCGCGCCGCGCGAGCGCTTCCGCGTGAAGTTCTACCTCGTGGCGATCCTCTTCCTCCTCTTCGACGTCGAGGTCGTCTTCCTCTTCCCGTGGGCGGTCGCGTGGCGGGGCCTCGGGCCCGCGGGCCTCGTGTCGATGCTCGTCTTTCTCCTCATCCTCGCGTACGGGCTCCTCTACGTCTGGAAACGGGGCGCGCTCGAATGGGACTAGAGAGCATCCTCAAGGACTCGGTGATCACGACGCGGCTCGACGACGCCGTGAACTGGGGCCGCAAGAACTCGCTCTGGCCGCTCCCGTTCGGCACCGCGTGCTGCGCGATCGAGTTCATGGGCGTCGTCTCGTCGATGTTCGACATCAGCCGCTTCGGAGCCGAGCTCGTGCGCTTCTCGCCGCGCCAATCGGACCTTTTGCTCGTCGCGGGGACGATCTCGTACAAACAGGCGCCGATCCTGAAACGGATCTACGAGCAGATGTGCGAGCCGAAGTGGGTGATGGCGATGGGAGCGTGCACGGTCGCGGGGGCGTTCTACGACAACTACTGCACGCTCCAGGGGATCGACAAGGTGGTCCCCGTCGACATCTACGTGCCCGGCTGCCCGCCGCGGCCGGAGGCGGTCCTCGACGGGCTCGTGAAACTTCAGGCGAAGATCGAGCGCGAGAGGGCCGTGAGATGACGCGCTCGATCGGAGAGGCGGCGCGAGCACGCCTCGCAGACGCGATCCGCGCCACGCGGAACGAGCACGGGATCGAGGTCCTCGAGGTGGATCCGGCCCGGGTCGCCGACGTGCTCCGCTTCCTCCGCGACGAGCCGGACCTCGCGTTCGCCATGCTCCTCGACGTGACGGCGATCGACGGGCTCTCCCTCGGCTGGCCGGAACGCTTCCGGGTCGTCTACCACCTCTACTCCCTTTCGCGGAACGAGCGCGCGAAGGTCGTCGCGTCGGTGCCGGAGGAGAACCCGGAGGTCGCGAGCGTCCACGGCCTCTGGAAGAGCGCGGACTGGCTCGAGCGCGAGACGTGGGACCAGTACGGGATCGTCTTCATTGGACACCCGAACCTCGTCCGCCTCCTGAACCACAAGGACTTCGTCGGGCACCCGCTCCGCAAGGATTACGACATCAAGAAGGGCCAGTGGCTCTCGGAGCCAGACGACCTCATGGACCAACTGGAGAAGGCGCGGAACGGCCTTCTCCCGGACAACTGATGGCGGCCGAGTCGGGCGAGACGACGCGTCGCGCGGAGCTCCTCGACGCCGCGCCGAGGCGCGGCGCGGGATCGCGCACCGAGTCGATGGTCCTGAACCTCGGGCCGTCGCACCCGGCGATGCACGGGACCCTCCGCGTCCTCGTGGAGCTCGACGGCGAGACGATCCTCCACGCGATCGCGGAGATCGGGTACCTCCACCGCGGCTTCGAGAAGTCCGTGGAGAGAGGGACTTACACGAAGGTGATCCCCTTCACAGACCGCTTGAACTACTGCTCGGCGATCCTCAACAACATCGGGTACGTGAAGGCGGTCGAGAAGATGATGGGGATCGAGGTCACGCCGCGCTGCGCGGCGATCCGCGTCATCACGGGTGAACTCTCTCGCGTGATGGACCACCTGATCGCCGTCGGCACGAACATCGTCGACATCGGCGCGCTCTCGAACTTCTGGTACCTGTTCAACGAGCGCGAGAAGATCTACAACGTCATCGAGGACCTCTGCGGGGCGCGGCTCACCACCTGCTACACGCGGATCGGCGGGCTCGCGCATGACATCCACGAGGGGTTCGTCGAGGGGACGAGGACCCTCCTCAAGGAGTTGCCGGTCGCGATCCGCGAGGTGGAGCGGCTCGTGAGGGGGAACAAGATCTTCCTCGATCGCACGATCGGCGTCGGCGCGATCGGCGCGGAGGAGGCAATCTCGTGGGGGTGGACCGGGCCGTGCCTGCGCGCCACCGGCCTCGCGCACGACCTCCGCAAGCGCGACCGCTACTACGGCTACGGCGACTACGAGTGGGACGTGCCGGTCGGCGAGAACGGCGACACCTACGACCGGATCTTCGTGCGCATCTACGAGATGTACGAGAGCCTCCGCATCGTCGAGCAGGCGCTCGATCGGCTCCCGGACGGGCCGGTGAACGTGGATGACCCGCGCGTCACGCTCCCGCCGAAGGGCGAGGTCTACGAGAACATCGAGGGCCTCATGAACCACTTCAAGATCATCATGGAGGGAATCCAGCCCCCCGCGGGCGAGGTCTACGACGCGACCGAGGCGGCGAACGGCGAGCTCGGCTTTCACGTCGTGAGCGACGGGACGGGGCGACCCTACAAGATCAAGGTGCGCTCGCCCTCGCTGGCGCTTTTCGCCGCGTACCCGCGTCTCGTCAAGGGGAAGATGATCCCGGACGCCATCGCGACGGTCGGGAGCCTCAACATCGTCGCCGGGGAGCTCGACCGCTAGGATGCGGTTCAACGCCGAGTCGAAGTCCGCGTTCGAGGCGCTCCTCGCGCGCTACCCCACCAAGGAGGCCGCTCTTCTGCCGACGCTCTGGCTCGTCCAGCGCCAGGAAGGGTGGATCAGCAAGGAAGCGATGGAGTACGTCGCCGGGCTCCTCGACGTGTCGACGGTCAAGGTGTACTCGGTCGTCACGTTCTACACGATGTACCACACGCGGCCGATGGGCCGAAACGTGATCCAGGTGTGCCGGAATCTGTCGTGCTCGCTCTTGGGGGGACGGGAGATGATCGCGTGCCTCGAGGAGAAGCTCGGCGTGCGCGTCGGCGAGACGACTCCCGACAAGCGCTTCTCCCTCCTCACGGTCGAGTGCCTCGGCGCGTGCGGCGACGCGCCCATGATGCAGGTGAACGACCACTTCATCGGAAACCTCTCGCCGGCCCGGATCGACGAGATCCTGGCGACGATGCCGTAGCGCGGAGAGCGACGTGGCGTTCGAGCCGATCCTCACGAGAAACTTCACGAAGCGGGACTCGCACCGCCTGGCGACGTACGAGGCGGGCGGTGGGTACGGCGTTCTCCGGAAGGCGCTCGCGATGGCGCCGGAGGCGCTCGTCGAGGAGGTGAAGGCGTCCGGGCTGCGTGGGCGGGGCGGCGCCGGCTTCCCGACCGGAATGAAGTGGGGTTTCCTCCCGAAGGGGACCGACCGAGCGATCTACCTCTGCGTGAACGCCGACGAGAGCGAGCCGGGCACGTTCAAGGACCGCGAGATCATGGAGCGCGACCCGCACATGCTGATCGAGGGAACCGTGATCTCGTCGCACGCGATCCGCTGCCGCCACGCGTACGTCTACATCCGCGGCGAGTTCGAGTTCGCGCACCGGCGGCTCCGCGAGGCGCTCGACGAGGCGCGCCGCGCCGGCTACGTCGGCAAGAACATCCTCGGATCGGGGGTCGACCTCGAGATCACGATCCACCTGGGCGCGGGCGCCTACATCTGCGGCGAGGAGACGGCGCTTCTCGAATCGATCGAGGGGAAGAAGGGGCAGCCGCGCTTGAAGCCGCCGTTCCCCGCGATCGTCGGCCTCTTCGGATGCCCGACGATCGTGAACAACGTCGAGACGCTGGCGGCGGTGCCGTGGATCGTCGAGCGCGGCGCGAAGGCGTACCGCGCGATCGGCACGGAGAAGAGCCCGGGGACGAAGCTCTTCTCGGTGAGCGGCCACGTCGAGCGGCCGGGGAATTACGAGGTGGCGCTCGGCACGCCCATGATGGAGTTGATCGAGAAGCACGCGGGCGGCGTGCGCGGCGGCCGGCGCCTCAAGGCGGTGATCCCCGGCGGGTCGTCCACGCCGGTCCTCACGGCCGAGGAGTGCGCGCGCGTGACGCTCGATTACGAGTCGCTGCAGGCGGCCGGGACGTTCCTCGGCTCGGGCGGCGTCATCGTGATGGACGAGGGGACCTGCATGGTGTGGGCCCTTTCGATCATCGAGGACTTCTACGCGCACGAGTCGTGCGGCCAGTGCACGCCGTGCCGCGAGGGGACCGGTTGGGTGGCGCGGATCTTACGCAATATCGAGGCGGGCCATGGGAAGATGTCGGACCTCGACGTCCTCGCCTCGGTCGCTCGGAACATGATGGGGACGACGATCTGTCCCCTCTCCGACGCGGCCGCGATGCCCCTCGAGAGTTTCCTCGTGAAGTTCCGGGGCGAGTTCGAGGAGCACGTGCGGCGCGGCGGCTGCCCTCTCGCGGGCCGCTCCTTCCTCGAGGCGGTGCGCGCGTGAGCGAGACGAAGACGATCACGCTGTTCCTGAACGGCGCCGACGTCCGCGCCCGCGAGGGCCGGAACCTGGTCGACGTCTGCGAGGAGCACGGCGTCGACGTCCCTCACTTCTGCTACCACCCCGGCCTCAAGGTCGAGGGGAACTGCCGGATGTGCATGGTGGAGATCGAGGGGATGCCGAAGCTCCAGGTCGCGTGCAACATGCCGGCGCGCGAGGGGCTCAAGGTCCACACGAACACCGAGAAGGTGAAGGAGGCGCAGCGAGCGGTGCTCGAGTTCCTCCTCGTGAATCATCCGATCGACTGCCCGATCTGCGACCAGGCCGGCGAGTGTTACCTCCAAGACTACTACATGCTCCACGGGAAATACCGGAGCCGCCTCGAGGACGAGAAGGTCCACAAGCCGAAGGTCGTCGATCTGGGGCCACTGGTCGTGCTCGACACGGAGCGGTGCGTCCTCTGCTCGCGGTGCGTGCGGTTCTGCCGGGACGTCGCGGGCGTCGAGGAGCTCTACATCAAGAACCGCGGCGACCACTCGGAGATCACGACGTTTCCGGGACGCGTCCTCGAGAACCCCTACAGCGGGAACGTCGTCGACATCTGCCCAGTCGGCGCGCTCACGAGCAAGGACTTCCGCTTCAAGTGCCGCGTCTGGTACCTCAAATCGACGCCGTCGGTCTGCCCCGGGTGCGCGCGCGGCTGCAACACGCACGTCGACCACCACGCGAACGAGATCCAGCGATTGCGGCCGCGGGAGAACGCGGCCGTCAACGCCTGGTGGCTCTGCGACGAGGGGCGCCTCGGCTACCGCTCCGTGCACGAGGGACGGCTCCTCGGCGGCTGGCTCCGCGGGAAGGGGGAGACCGGCGCGCGCGAGGCGTTCGAGGAGATCGCGGGACTCCTCGCGGTGGCGGCGGCGTCGGAGGTCGGCTTCGTCGCCTCGCCCGACCTGCCGCTCGAGGCGCAGTTCGCCGTGAAGCGGTTCGCCGCGCTCTTCGCCGGCGCGCGCGTCGCCGGAGGATCGCTTCGCCCGCCCTGGATCGAGGACGGGCTCCTCCGCAAGGCGGACCGCCACCCGAACACGAAGGGGCTCGAGATCCTCGGCCTCGCGGGCGGGCTCGACGCGATCTTGGAGAGGCCGCCGCGCCTCCTCGTCGTCTTCGAGGAGGATCTCGTGGGCGACGGCGGCGAGCGGGCGCGCGCCACTCTCGCGCGCGTCGAGTCGCTCGTCGTGCTCGGCACGCGCCGCACCGCGACGGTCGAGGGCGCGCGCGCCGCGCTCGGCGTCGCCACGTACGCCGAGTTGGACGGGACGTTCGTGAACTTCGAGGGGCGACTCCAGCGATTCCGCCGCGCGCTCAACCCGCTCGGCGAGGCGCGCGCTCTCCCGGAGATCCTCGCGGACCTCGCGGCACGATTGGGGAAGGAGATCGGATGGAGGCCGACGCCCGCGGGGCCGGAAGTCCTGTGGCGAGACCTCGCGCGCGAGACGCCCGCGCTCGAGGGCGTGCACTTCGCGGAGATCCCGGCCGAGGGGCTCCGCCTCGACCTCGCGCGCGAAGCGATCGCGTCCGCGGGTGCCCCGACCGAAGGGCGAGGCGGGCCGTGACCGACGTCCTCCTCATCGCGGCGCGCGCCGTCCTCGTGTGGATCTTCCCGCTCTCGCTCCTCCCGCTCGTCATCTGGTTCGAGCGGAAGGGCGCCGCGTTCATCCAGGACCGCACCGGGCCGAACCGCGCCGCGATTCTCGGCGTCCGACTCGGCGGGATCGTCCACAGCCTCGCCGACGTCGTGAAGCTCGTCACGAAGGAGGACATCGTCCCGGCGCACGTGAACCGCGTCTTCTACACCGCGGCGCCGATGGTCGGGATGGCCGTCTCGCTCCTCACGATGGCGGTCGTTCCGCTCGCCGACACGCTCGTGATCGCGGGGCGCGAGATCCCACTCCAGGTCTCCACGCTGAACGCCGGCGTCCTCTACCTCCTCGCCGTGACCTCGTTCGGCGTCTACGCGATCATCCTCGCGGGGTGGGCGTCGAACAGCAAGTACTCGCTTCTCGGCGGAATCCGCGCGTCCGCGCAGGTGATCTCGTACGAGCTCACGCTCGGCCTCTCGATCGTCGGCATCATCATGATCTTCGGCACGTTCGACCTGAACGAGATCGCGCGCGCGCAGAGCGGGACGCTCCTCGGGTTTCTCCCGAGGTGGGGCGTCTTCCTCCAGCCGGTCGGTTTCCTCCTGTTCCTCACGTCCGCGTTCGCTGAGACGAACCGGAACCCGTTCGATCTCCCCGAGGGCGAGTCCGAGATCATCGGCTACCACGTCGAGTACTCGAGCATGAAGTTCGCTCTCTTCTTCATGGCGGAGTACGCCAACATGATCGTGTCGGCGGCGATCACGACGACGCTCTTCTTCGGCGGCTGGCAGGTCCCGTACCTTTCGACGCAGGACCTGATCGCGCGGGCGGGGACGCTCGTCCCCGTCTCGTTCGGCGCGCTCGCCGCGGCGTCGGTGGGCGGCATCGTCCTCAGCCGCCGCTACGCGCGCGCCCTCTCGCGCGTCTACGTGGACCTCCGCGCGCGCGAGGCGGACATCTACACGGCCGTCTTCGTGCTCCTCCTCGCCGGCGCCGCCGGCGGGCTCGCGTTCCTCGGCGATCTCCCCGAGTGGGGACCGCCCGTCTTCGCACTCGTCGCGCAGTTGGGGTGCTTCCTCGTCAAGGTCCTCTTCTTCACGTTCCTCTTCGTCTGGGTGCGCTGGACGCTTCCCCGCTTCCGGTACGATCAACTCATGCGGCTCGGCTGGAAGGGGATGATCCCGGTCGCCCTCGCGAACGTCGTCGTGACGGGCTTCGTGCTCTACTTCCTGGAGAGCCGCCGATGAATCCCGCGATCAAGCCCACGACGCGCGACGCGAAGGCGGCGCCGCCCGGGGCGCAGCCGACGACGCCGCTCGCCGCGCTCGCCGGAAAGAAGATTCCGCGGCCCACGTCGCCCTCCGTCGGCCGGTCGATCTACATCGTCGAGGTCGTGAAGGGCCTCCTGATCACGATCCGGCACCTCGTGAGGAACGTCTTCCACCAGTCGAGGATGCCGACGCTCGCCTACCCGGAGATCCGTCGCCGCCTCGGCGAGCGGTTCCGCGGGCGGCACCGACTGATGAAACGCGAGGACGGGACCCCGAAGTGCGTCGCCTGCATGTGCTGCGAGACGGCGTGTCCGGCCGACTGCATCTCGATCGTCGCGGCGGAGCACCCGGACCCGGCGATCGAGAAGTACGCGGTCCGGTTCGACCTGAACATCATGCGCTGCGTCTTCTGCGGACTCTGCGTCGAGGCGTGCCCGGTCGACGCGATCCGGATGGACACCGGCAAGTACGAACTGGCCGACGAGTCGCGCGACCGGCTCGTCTACGACATCGAGTTCCTGCTGAACCGCTGATGCCGACCGCGATCTTCCTGCCGCTCGCCGTCTTGGCCGCCGCGGCCGCGCTCGTCATGATCACCGCGCGGAACCCGATCACGTGCGCCCTCGCGCTCGCGGCGTGCCTCGTGTTCCTCGCCGGAATCTTCGCGGGCCTCGACGCGCATTTCCTCTTCGCGATCCAGCTCCTCGTCTACGCGGGGGCGATCGTCGTGATCGTCCTCTTCGTCATCATGCTCCTCAACCTCCGCGAGGAGGACCTCAAGGTCGAGGGGCTCAACCTCGTCCGCGGGGGCGCCGCGGCGGCGGCGGGGCTCGTCTCGTTCACCGTGCTCGGGAGCCTCGTCACGAAGGTGCGCCTCCCCGCGCCGGCGCTCGGCGAAGGGTTCGGCGAGGCGCGCGAGGTCGCCGCGCTCCTCTTCACGCGCTACATCCTCCCCTTCGAGGTCGTCTCGATCGTCCTGCTCGTCGCGATCGTGGGCGCCGTCGTGCTGGCGAAGAGGCACTTCTGATGGCGCCGCTCGAGCACTACCTCCTGCTCTCGGCGTTCCTCCTGCTCGTCGGGGTCGTCGGCGCGCTCTCGCGGCGGAACGGGCTCATCGTCCTCATGTCCGTGGAACTGATGCTGAACGCCGCGAACCTCGCGTTCGTCGCGTTCTCCCGATTCCTCGGGGACATGTCGGGCCAGGTGCTCGTGTTCTTCGTGATCGCGGTCGCGGCCGCCGAGGTCGCCGTGGGCCTCGCGATCGTGATCGCCCTCTTCCGCAACACCGAGTCGGTCAACCTGGACGACGCGACGCGGCTTGGACGGTGAGCGGGACGGCGGCTCTCCTCTGGATCGCGCTCGGCGCGCCACTCGCGGGCGCGGCGATCGTCGGCGCGATGGCGATCGCGGCGGCGCGCGGCGGACGGCCCGCTCCTCGCGGCCCCGCGGCGGCGATCGCGTGCGCCGCGCCGATCGTGTCGTTCGCGCTGGCGATCGTCCTCTTCGCCGCGCTCCGCGCGATGCCGGAGGGCGCGCGCGTCCTCGAGACGCGCGCCGGCGAGTGGATCGCGGCGGGGCGCGTCCACGTGCCGCTCGGTCTCCTCCTCGATCCTCTCTCCGTCACGATGCTCCTCGTCGTCACGGGGATCGGCGGCCTCATCCACGTCTACTCGATCGGGTACATGGCGCGCGACGGGGGCTTCGTGCGCTACTTCGCGTACCTCAACCTCTTCGTCTTCTTCATGCTCCTCCTCGTCCTCGGCGACTCGCTGCCGCTTCTGTTCGTCGGATGGGAGGGCGTCGGGCTCTGCTCGTACCTCCTGATCGGATTCTGGTTCGAGGACCCGGCGAAGGCCGCGGCGGGCAAGAAGGCGTTCGTCGTGAACCGGATCGGGGATTTCGGATTTCTCCTCGGGATCCTCCTCGTCTTCTGGACGATGGCGGGCGCGGGGCACCCGACGCTCGCCTTCCGCGAGATCGCCGCGCACCGTGACGCGCTCGCGGGCGGCGTCGCGACGGCCGCCGCGCTCCTCCTCTTCGTCGGCGCCTGCGGGAAGTCCGCGCAGATCCCGCTCTACGTGTGGCTCCCCGACGCGATGGCGGGTCCCACGCCGGTCTCCGCGCTCATCCACGCCGCCACGATGGTCACGGCGGGCGTCTACATGGTCGCGCGGCTCGGCTGGCTCTACGACATGGCGCCGGTCGCGGGCGCGGTCGTCGCGGCCGTCGGCCTCGCGACCGCGCTCCTCGCGGCGACGATCGCCCTCGTCGAGACGGACATCAAGAAGGTGCTCGCGTACTCGACCGTCTCGCAGTTGGGGTACATGTTCCTCGGCGCGGGGTCCGGCGCGTACGGCGCGGCGATCTTCCACGTCGTGACGCACGCGTTCTTCAAGGCGTGCCTCTTCCTCGGGGCCGGATCGGTGATCCACGCGCTCCACGAGGAGCAGGACATCCGCAAGATGGGCGGGCTCGCGCGCGGCATGCGGTGGACGGCGGTCACATTCCTCGTCTCGACCGCCGCGATCGCGGGCTTCCCGCCGCTCTCAGGGTTCTTCTCGAAGGACGCGATCCTCGCGCACGTCTACGCCGGCGCGAACCCGGCGCTCGCGCGCGTCGCGCCGCTCCTCTACGCGCTCGCGCTGGCTGGCGCCGCGCTCACGGCGTTCTACATGTTCCGCCTGGCGATCCTCGTCCTCCTCGGAAAGCCGCGCGGCGAAGCCGCCGCGCACCCACACGAATCGCCGGCCGTGATGACGGCGCCCCTCGCGCTCCTCGCGGCCGGGGCCGCCGTGGCCGGTCTCCTCGGCGTGCCGCACGCGCTCGGCGGAGGCGACCGGATCGTTGGCTGGCTCGCGGAGTCGGTATCGGGAGACGCCGAGGCGGGCGCGGCGCACGGGGCGGGCGCGGGAGTCTCCGCCGCGCACGGAGCGCATGCCGCGCACGCGGCCCCGGAGCTCGTGCTGATGGCGCTGTCGATCGCGGCCGCCGCGGCCGGCGCGCTGGTCGCGCGACGCTTCTACGTGACGGACCCGGGCGCGCCGGAGCGCCTCGCGCGCCGCGCGTCGTCGCTCTACCGCGTCCTCCGCGGCCGCTGGTTCGTCGACGAGATCTACGACCGTTTCGTCGTTCGTCCGCTGCACGCCCTCTCGCGCGGGATCCTCTGGAAGCGCGTCGACGTCGGCGTCATCGACCGCGCCGTCAACGGCGTCGGCGGCGTCGCGGAGGTGGTGAGCTACTTCCTGCGGCTCCTCCACTCGGGCCAGATCCAGACCTACGGGATCTTCCTTCTCCTCGGGATCGCGCTCCTCGCGCTGAGGTTCCTGTGAGGCTCCTCTCCCTCGTCATCTTCCTTCCGACCGCCGGCGCGCTCCTGCTCCTCGCGCTCCCGCGCGGGCGCGGCGGCGCCACGCGCGCGGTCTCGCTCGTCGTCTCGCTCGCGACGTTCGTGGCCGCGCTCGCGCTCCTCTCGGGCTTCCGCGGCGACGGGACGATGGAGATCCTCGAGGAGGCCCCCTGGCTCCCCGCCGCCGGCATCGCGTACCGCGTCGGACTCGACGGCCTGTCGCTCTTCCTCGTCCTCCTGACCGCGTTCCTCATGCCGGTCACGATCCTCTCGTCCTGGCGTTCCGTGACGGAGCGCGTCCGCGAGTACCACGTCCTCTTCCTCCTCCTGGAAACCGGCATGCTCGGCGCGTTCGCGGCGCTCGATCTCGTCCTCTTCTACGTGTTCTGGGAGCTCACGCTGATCCCGATGGCGCTCCTCATCGGCGTCTTCGGGGGCGAGCGGCGCATCTACGCGTCCGTGAAGTTCTTCATCTACACCGCGGTCGGTTCGCTCCTCATGCTCGTCGCGATCCTGGTCCTCTACGTCACGCACCACGCCGCGACCGGCGAGTACACGATGGATCTCCTCCGCCTGTACGGGACGCCGCTCGCGCCGCGCGCCGAGATTCTCGCCTTCCTCGCGTTCGCGTTCGCGTTCGCGATCAAGGTGCCGCTCTTCCCGTTCCACACGTGGCTCCCCGACGCGCACGTCGAGGCGCCGACCGGCGGGAGCGTCATCCTCGCCGCGGTGCTCCTCAAGCTCGGGACGTACGGGTTCCTCCGCTTCGCGCTCCCGCTCTTTCCGAACGCGGCGGCGACGCTCATGCCGTGGCTCGCCGCGCTGGCGATCGTCGGGATCCTCTACGGGGCGCTCGTCGCGATGGTCCAGCCCGACGTGAAGAAGCTCGTGGCGTACTCGTCGGTGAGCCACCTCGGGTTCGTCGTCCTGGGGATCGCGAGCGGAACGGTCGAAGGCTACCAGGGCGCGCTCTTCGTGATGCTCTCGCACGGCCTCACGACCGGCGCGCTCTTCCTTCTCGTCGGCATGATCTACGACCGGCGTCACACGCGCGAAATCGCGGAGTTCGGCGGGATCGCGCGGCGCGTCCCGCTCTTCGCGGCGGCGTTCCTCTTCGTCACGCTCGGCTCCATCGGGCTGCCGGGGCTTTCGGGCTTCGTCGGAGAGTTCCTCGTCCTCGTCGGCGCGTTCGCGCGCGACCCCGTGTGGGCCGCGCTCGCGGGGGTAGGCGTCGTGCTCGGCGCGCTCTACATGCTCTGGCTCGTGCAGCGGTTCCTGTTCGGGCCGATCACGAACCCGAAGAACGAATCGCTCTCCGATCTCTCGGCGCGCGAGGCGCTCGTGCTCGCGCCGGTGGTCGTCGCGATCCTCTTGCTCGGCGTCGCGCCGGGCGTCGTGCTGAAGAAGAGCGAAGCGAGCATGGCCGCGATCTTGAAGATGACGGAGGTGGCGGGCGCGGCGCGCGAGCCGGCCTCGCTTGCGGGCGGGTCGGCTCCCTCGCGCCGCGGGCACGGTCCGGGCCTCTCGGCCCTCCCTCCCGCACGCTTCGCCGCCCACTCGTCGCGCGGACACCGCGCGACGTCGTGGGCACCCGGCGAAGTCGTGAGGGGCCCGCGGCACGAGGAGCACGACCCGCCCGCCGGAATGGTTGCGTTCCGACCGACAACCGCCCCGTTGCGTCGGCACGACCAATGAACCCCCCAGCGCTTTACATCCCGATCGACTTCTCGACGCTTCTCCCGTCTCTTACGCTCTTCCTCACGGCGTGCGTGCTGCTGACGCTCGGGCTGTTCGTGCCGGAGGCGCGCGGCGGGCGGCGCTCCTTCGCCATCGGGCTCGCCGGGATCGCGGCGTCCGGATACTTCGCGATCCGGGAGTCGATCACCTCCTCCATCGGAGCCGGGGCCGCGACCGGCGTGATCCTCTTCGATCCGTGCGCGGCGTTCCTCCACATCGTGATCCTCGTGTCGACCGGCGCGTCGATGATTTTCTGCGCGCCGTTCCTCCGGCGGACCGGCGTCTATCACGCCGAGTTCCCCGCGCTGTTCCTCTTCGCGGCCTCCGGGATGAGCCTCTTCGTCTCGACGACCAACCTTCTCATGCTCTTCCTCGCGCTCGAACTCCTCTCGTTGCCGATCTACGTTCTCGCCGGCTATCAGCGCGCGCTCCCGCGTTCCAACGAGGCGGCCATCAAGTACTTCGTGCTCGGCGCCTTCTCGAGCGCGCTCTTCCTCTACGGGATCGCGCTCGTCTACGGAGCGACCGGCGCGATGGACCTCGCCTCGCTTGCGCCGCGCCCCGGGACGGGACACCTCCTCCCGGTCGGGCTCCTCTTCATCCTGTCCGGGTTCCTCTTCAAAATCGCCGCCGTGCCGTTCCACATGTGGGCGCCCGACGTCTACGAGGGGGCGCCGACGCCGGTCACGACGTTCATGGCGACCGCCGTCAAGACGGCGGGGTTCGGCGCGCTCCTCCGCTTCGTGTGGGCGCTCGCGGGGCGGGACTCGGGGATCGACCTCCCGGGGGCGCTCTCCCTCCTCGCGATCCTCACGATGACCGTGGGGAACCTCGGCGCGCTGACGCAGCCGGACGTGAAGCGGATGCTCGCGTTCTCGTCGGTGGCGCACGCCGGCTACCTGCTCGTCGGCCTCGCCGCGGTTGCGGCGAGCGGGGGCCGCGGTGACGCGGGACCGGTTCTCTTCTACCTCCTCGCCTACGCGATCGCGAGCCTCGCCGCGTTCGGCGTCGTCATCGCGCTGGGAGAGGACCCGGAGCGGCCGGGCCGCGAGCGCACGCGCGTCGCGGCGTTCGCGGGCGCCGCGCGCCGCCACCCGGGGCTCGCGCTCGTCGCCGCGCTCTCGATGCTTTCGCTCGCGGGCGTCCCGCCCACGGCCGGGTTCTTCGGGAAGTACCTCCTGTTCCGCGAGGCCGTCGCGCAGGACCTCACGTACCTCGCGGTGTGGGGCGTTCTGAACAGCGCTCTCTCGCTCTACTACTACCTCGCGCTCGTCGTCGTGATGTACATGCGGCCCGAGGCGGCGCCGATCCCCGCCGCGCGGGGGCTCGCCCTGCGCGGGCTCCTCGCACTCCTCGCGGTCGCGATCCTCTGGGCGGGCATGGCCCCGAGCGGCCCGCTCCCGGGGCTCGCGGACCTCGTTCGCTGGGCCGAGACCGCGGTCGCCGCGAGGTAGACCCTCCTTCTCGTAGGCCGATAGGGCACGGATTGCGCTGAACCCCGCGGCCCTCTCCTCGCGGGGCACGCAGACACCAACAACGCGTTGCCATATCACGTGTTACAAACTTTTCGAATCCTCGCCCCAAACTTCTTGACACCCTTTTGTCACGAGAGTAGTGTGCCGCGGCGGTAGAACATATTGGGGGACGCGATCCGGACGAGCCCAAGATGTTGGGGGTCCTGGGCCCGTTCACCGGTCGCTCCCCCGATCTGTTCTCTCCTGACGAGCGAAGCGGGTTTTTGGGGGCTTTCGAAACCGGAGGGGAGGGGACATGCGAGAGAGCGGAGCGGTGGGTGGGCGGATGGAAGGTCCCGTGGCGTCCTCGGGCGCGACGGATTCCCGGACGCGGGGGCTCATGATCCAGCGGGTCCTCACGCGCGCCGGGACGCATCCCTACGATCTCGTGGAGTGGGAACGCCGGGACGCGACGATCACCAACGAAAAGGCCGAGGTGATCTTCGAGCAGAAGGGCGTCGAGTTCCCGACCTTCTGGTCGCAGATGGCGACGAACGTCGCCGTATCGAAGTACTTCCACGGACCGCTTGGGAGCCCGGAGAGGGAGCGCAGCCTCCGGGTCCTCATCTCCCGCGTGGCCGACACGATCACCGCGTGGGGGATCCTGGGCGGGTACTTCGCGTCGCAGGAGGACGGCGAGACCTTCCGCGCCGAGCTCACGCACCTCCTGCTCCACCAGTACGCGGCGTTCAACAGCCCGGTCTGGTTCAACGTGGGGATCGAGGCGAAGCCGCAGTGCTCCGCCTGCTTCATCAACTCGGTCCAGGACAACATGGAGTCGATCCTCTCCCTCACGAAGACCGAGGGGATGCTCTTCAAGTGGGGATCGGGGACCGGGACGAACCTCTCCCCGATCCGCTCCTCGCGCGAGCTCCTCTCGTCGGGCGGGAGCGCCTCGGGGCCGGTCTCTTTCATGAAGGGCTACGACGCCTTCGCGGGCGTCATCAAGTCGGGCGGGAAGACGCGCCGCGCCGCCAAGATGACGATCCTCAACGTCGACCACCCCGACGTCGTCGAGTTCATCAACTGCAAGTCGAACGAGGAGAAGAAGGCGTGGGCGCTGATCGACGCCGGCTACGACGCCTCGCTCACGGGCGAGGCCTACTCGAGCGTCTTCTTCCAGAACTCGAACATCTCGGTGCGCGTGCCCGACGCGTTCATGGAAGCGGTCGTCCACGACCGCGAGTGGCAGACCCGCGAGGTCACGACCGGGAAGGTGATGGACACGCACCGCGCGCGCGACCTCATGAAGATGATCGCCGAGAGCGCGTGGCTGTGCGGCGACCCGGGGATGCAGTACGACACGACGGTGAACGACTGGAACCCGGTTTCCAACAGCGCGCGGATCAACGCGACGAATCCCTGCGGAGAATTCGATTTCATCGACGACACCGCGTGCAACCTCGCGTCGCTCAACCTCCTGAAGTTCCGCAAGGAGAGCGGCGAGTTCGACGTCGATCTCTTCCGGCACGCATGCGCCGTCGTGATCACCGCACAGGAGATCCTCGTCGGCAACGCGTCCTACCCGACGCCGGCGATCGAGCGGAACAGCCACGAATTCCGGCCGCTCGGTCTCGGGTACGCGAACCTCGGGGCGCTCCTGATGGCCGAGGGGCTGCCGTACGACTCGGACGCGGGGCGCGCGATGGCGGCGGCGATCACGGCCCTCATGACGGGGCAGGCGTACAAGACGTCGGCGGAGATCGCGGGGGAGGTCGGGCCGTTCGCCGGCTACCCGACGAACCGCGAGCCGATGCTCCGCGTGATGCAGAAGCACGCCGACGCGGCAAAGGCGATCGACGCCGATCTCGCGCCCTGCGCCCTGCGGAGCGCGGCGATCGACACCTGGACGGAGTGCCTCTCGTTGGGCGCGCGCTTCGGCTACCGGAACGCGCAGGCGACGGTCCTCGCGCCGACCGGGACGATCGGGTTCATGATGGACTGCGACACGACGGGGGTCGAGCCGGACATCGCACTCGTGAAGTACAAGAAGCTCGTGGGGGGCGGCTTCCTCAAGATCGTGAACAACACGGTGCCGACCGCGCTCCGGCGACTCGAGTACGGCCCGAACCAGATCGCCGAGATCATGGACTACATCGACCAGCACGAGACGATCGAGGGAGCGCCGGGCCTCCACGACGGGCACCTCGCCGTGTTCGACTGCGCCTTCAAGCCGGTGCACGGCGTGCGCTCGATTCACTACATGGGGCACGTCAAGATGATGTCGGCCGTCCAGCCGTTCGTCTCCGGCGCGATCTCGAAGACCGTGAACATGCCGGGCGAGGCGACGGCGGACGAGATCTCGGAGTCGTACGTCGCGGCATGGCGGCTCGGCCTCAAGGCGATCGCGATCTACCGCGACGGCTCGAAGAGGACGCAGCCCCTGAACGTCGGCAAGGAGCAGGTCGGGCTGGGCGGCGCGAAGAAGGCCGCGGCTTCCGAGGAGCCCGCGGCCATGCGGCCGGTGCGCCGCCGCCTCCCCGACGAGCGGCGGGCGATCACGCACAAACTCTCGATCGGCGGCCACGAGGGGTACATCACGGTCGGCATGTACGACGACGGCAAGCCGGGCGAGATCTTCATCACGATGTCGAAGGAGGGGAGCGTCGTCGCCGGCCTCATGGACGGGTTCGCGACGGCGATCTCGATGGCGCTTCAGTACGGCGTGCCGCTCGAGGCGCTCTGCTCGAAGTTCAGCCACATGCGGTTCGAGCCGTCCGGCTACACGAACAACAAGGAGATCCCGATCGCGAAATCGATCCTCGACTACATCTTCCGCTGGCTCGACCTCAAGTTCATGGCGGACAAGAGGGGCGTCGCGGAGGCGGCCGAGGAGGCGCGGGCGGCGGATTCGGGGGCGGCGCCGTGCGACGGGGCCGCCGCGACGACGCGAGCCGACGGGAACGGGTCGTCGGGCCCATCGAACGGGTCGAAGAAGTCGTGGAACAACATCTGGCTCGAGCAGGAGAGCCCGCGGGATGGGACGGCGCAATTGGATCGCAAGCCGACGGGTGCGGAAGCGGGCGGGCTCTCCTTCGAGTCAGTCCTCAAGGAGCTCGAGGCGAGGGAGAAGGAGACGTTCATCCGGCAGGCCGACGCGCCACCCTGTTTCGAGTGCGGGTCGATCATGGTGAGGAACGGCGCGTGCTACAAGTGCCTGAACTGCGGGGCGGTCTTCGGGTGCTCGTGAGCGGGGGCGCGCCGGCTCGCCGCGGAGGGAGCGCAGGCTCGATCGCGTGAAGATCTACACGAAGACGGGGGACCGGGGGGAGACTGGACTCCTCGGTCCCCTTCGTGTTCCCAAGGACCACCCGAGGATCGCCACGTACGGCGAGGTGGACGAGCTGAACGCGGCGATCGGGCTGGCGCTCGCGGAGGTGGGGGCGAGCGCCGCGGGCGGCGAAGCGGGCGGCGCGGGACGGGGCGCCGCGCGTGCGCGGACCCGAGCGTGGCGACGCCTTCTCGCGCGGATCCAGGAGGACCTCTTCCTCGTCGGCACGCACCTCGCGACGCCGCCCGGGTCGGGCGCGCGCGGCGCGATCGTCCGGCCGATCCGCGCGGGCGACGTCGCGCGCCTCGAGAAGGCGATCGACGGCGCCACGGCGCGCCTCGCCCCCCTCGCGAACTTCATCCTGCCGGGCGGGACCCGGCTCGCCGCGACGCTCCACCTCGCGCGCACGGTTTGCCGCCGAGCCGAGCGCGCGGTCGTCGCGCTCTCGCACGCGGAGCCGGCGCCGCCGAACGCGATCGTCTACCTGAACCGGCTCTCGGACCTCCTCTTCGTGCTCGCGCGGCTCGCGAACGCGGAGGCGGGGGTCGGCGACGTGATCTGGAAGGCGCGAAAGTCGAAGCGGGCGCGGCCGTGAGCCGCCACGGAGGGAGCGTCGGGCGGCCTCCCTCGCCAAGTTGCGCGCACGATCGTGTCAATCAAAGCGCCGCGAGGCGTCACTCATCCGCGACGCCCATGACGCGCTCACGCCTCGCTTCTGCTGCCATCGCGCTCGTCGCGATCGCGCTCCTCACGACCGCTCTCCACGCCGGCCCACCCTCGGCGCCCCATTCGGACTGCACGATCTCGGTCACTCAGGCCCAGTGCTTGCGACCCTCATGCCTCGCCGCGGACCCCATCATCCTCCGCCTCTGCCCCGCCGGCGAATTCGACCGCGCCGTGTTCGACCTCGTCGTGCGCGACGCGAACGGGCTGCCCTGTGCGGACGTCCCGGTGAAGGCCGTCGAGCTCTCGCCGACCGCGCGCATCTCGTCGGGCGGCGCGTCGGCGGACGCGACCGACGCGGACGGGCGGGCCTCGATCGAACTCGGGCGCGCGAGCGGCCATGGGCTCGTCGGCATCTGCGCCGGCGGCGTGATCCTCCGCGAGGTGGAGATTCGCACCTTCGACGTCGCCGTGGGGGCGCTCCCGTCCCAGTGCGCGTTCCCCTCCTCCGGGAACAGCATCGTCAACTCGTCGGACGTCACGAACCTGGCGTGCGGGTTCCTATCGAAGTTCGGCCTCGTCACGCCCGGCGTGAACGGCGCGTGGGACCTGAACTGCGACGGCCGCGTGAACGCGAGCGACGTGAACGGGACGCTCTGCCCGCCGTGCGGCCTCTGCGGGAGTTGGTACTCGCACGCGTTCCACGGCCGCGGCCTCTCGCTGTCGAGCTGCCCGTAGGAGGCCGCGCCTACTTCACCGCCAGGAGCTCGACGTCGAAGACGAGCTCCGCGTTCGGCGGGATCACGTTCCCCGCTCCGCGCGCGCCGTAACCGAGGTCGGGCGGGATCATGAGCTTCCGCTTCCCGCCGACTTTCATCGTCGCGACGCCCTCGTCCCAGCCCTTGATCACACGCCCCTGCCCGAGCGGGAACTCGAATGGCGCGCCGCGGTCGACCGACGAGTCGAACTTCGTCCCGTTCGTGAGCCAACCGGTGTAGTGCACGACGGCGATCTGGCCCGTCTGCGGCGACGGCCCCGTGCCGAGGCGGAGCTCTTCGTACTTGAGCCCCGACGCGGTCGTCACGACGTGCGCGGACGAGGACGTGGTCGCCGGCGCCGCGGCGCCCTCGCCGGCCTCCGTCGCCGCGGCGGGGTGCTCGGCGTGCTCCGCCGAGGCCGGGTGCTCGGCGGTCGCGTCGCCCGGGTGCTCGGCTGTCGCGTCGTGCGGGTGCTCCGGATGCTCCGCCGACTGCTTCTCCGAGGTGGCCGCCTTCCCCGCCTGCTCGCCCGCGGACCCCGACTTGGTCTTCGACTCATTGCACCCCGCCATGAAGAGCGCCAGGGCGAGGATCGACAGGATCAGCGTGGCGAGAACGAGTGCTCTTCGCATGATGCCTCCTTGCGTGAAGGGTTTGATGACTCGAGGACGTCGCGACTCACGGAGCGCTATGGTACGACACCTCCGCGAAGAAGACCTCATCGAACCAGACGATCGCCCGGCCTGCGGGCGTGGCGCAGACGTTTGCGTACGCGGCGCCCTCGGGGACGGTGGCGAACATCCGGTAGCGCCTCCATTCGAGCGTGACGGCGTTCACCTCGACCTCCGAGCCGATCATCTTCCCCTGCCGGTCGAACCAGACGATCGCGAGACGTGCGGCCGCGGGCGGGCCCTTCCACCGGCAAGAATACTCGAAGACGCAGTGCTCTCCGGGCGCCACGGGCACCGATTGGAAGATGGACTCCTCCTCGCCCTCGCAGCGGACCGCGACCGCGCCGGCGGCGCTTCGCGCTCCCGTCGCATCGGCGCGCGGCCGCCCCGACGCGCTCCACGATTCGGGCCATCCATCCCGGAGGTCCTCGAAGCCGCCGTTCGCGACCCGGTTCTCGCCGAGAGCGCGCCGCAGCGGATCGTCGGAGATCTCGTACAGGACGACGTTCGCCTTCGAGTACACGAGCCGGAACCGATTGTCGAACGCGTCGTTCGAAGGGAGCCGGGCCTTCTCGTAGAGGCTCGACACGAGGAAGTGCGTCGCGCCGAGCCCGCGGAGCGTCCGATAGAGCGCCGCGCCGTCGTCCCAATGCGCCTCGACATCTGTGTAGCGGGCGGCGCCGAAGAAGTCCCCCATGAAGAGCCCGTCGGCGTAGTACGTCATGCACTGATCGTGGAACGCGTAGACCGCGTAGTCGCGGCCGCGCGTCGCGTTGAGGAATTCGTACGCTGTGACGGAGGGGCGGTGCCGGAGGAGATGGCGCGTCCGCTCCTCGGCGGTCGTTGCGGGCGCTCCCCACTCGCGTACCTTGCGGACGGCGAACCAGACGCCGGGGGTGGCGAGGGCGACGGCGACGAGCGCGGCGATCGCAGGGCGCGCGCGTGGCGACGTCGGCCCGCGCCGGCCCGCGAGCGCGCGATCGAGGGCCGCCGCCATCGCGACGCCGAGGATCGGGAGCGCGGGGACGAGGTAGCGCAGGATCTGCGCCGAGAAGAACCAAAAGACCGCGTACGCGAGCCCGACCGAGTACAGGAGCCCCACGCGCCTCCAGCGGAAGCCGACGACGGCCATGATCGGGACGCAGAGCCCATAGAGCGGCGAGATCCGCTCCTCGGCGTCGAAGAAGCGCTGGCTCGCGACGAGATGCCACGGCAGCGCGAGGAGCGACCCGATGCCGCGCCCCACGCCGCGCTTCGCGATCACGTCGCCGTCCAGCCAGCGGAGGTCCTCCGCGCTCCAGAACGAATAGCCGAAGAGCCGCGGGAGGAACGGGAAGATCGGGTTCCCGGTGAGGAGCGCGTTGCGGACGTACCACGGCGCCGCCACGGCGGCGCAGACGCCGGCGAAGGCGAGCGGCGCGCCGAGGCGGCGCGCGCGGACGCCTGAGGAGAGGACGAACAGGAAGACGATCGCCGCGGGCACGACGCCCAGGTACTTCGTCCCCATCGCGAGCCCGAAGAACGCCCCGGAGAGGAGGAGCCATCCCCGCTCGCCGGATTCGCGCCAGTTCCAGTACGCGAAGACCCCGAAGAGGACGTTGGCCGTGAGCCCCATGTCGACGTACGCGATCGACGCCAGCCAGAGGACCTGGCTGTTTCCGAAGAGAAGCGCCGCCGCCCAGACTCCCGCGCGGTCCGAGAAGTGGCGGCGGCCGAACGCGACGCACCCGACTGTGAGGAGCGCGAAGAGGAGGAACTGCGTGAGTTGGGCGAGCACGTCGTCCGAGAAGAGGAGCGCGAGGGTGAAGAGCATCTCGCTCGTCTGTGGGAAGACCGGATAGCGGAGGTGCGGGTTGAAGGCGAGCCCTCCGCTCTCGGCGTAGGTCTTCGCGTACGGGAGGTGGTATCCGATCGCATCCCAGGCGATCGGCGGGTAGAGGGGAAGGAGGAGGACCGGCCCGAGGAGGGCCGCGGCGATCGCGACGGCGAGCGGCCGCCGCGCCGCGATGCGGCGCGCCCCCGACCACGCCGCGCGCGCCGCCCGCGCGGCCTCGCGCCACGAGAGCGCGACGCCGATCGCGAGCGCGGCCGCGACCGACGCGCGATCGAGACGGCGCGCGAGCCCGAGCAGGAAGATCGCGTACGCGATCGCGCCGAGGCCCAACGCGGTCGAGACGCTCGCCTCTTCCCAGGGCGAACGGTACGACACGCGCCGCGTGAGGCGCCGCCCAACCGCGTAGGCCGCGAGCGCGAGCAGCCCGAGGAGGGCGTAACGCGCCGCCGCGAAGGTCGCGACCCGCGCGGCGCTCGCCGCGAGGTCGGCCGGAGCGGCCGTCCTCAGCCTCCCCGCGCGGCCGCGCGCGCCGCGAGCGCCTTCTCGATCGCGCGGCCGAGCCGCTGGAGGTCGAACGGCTTGTAGAGGACCTCCGAGAGTCCCTCCGCGACCGACTTCACGACGGAGTGCGTCGGATCGTACCCGTACGCCGTCATGAGGATCACCTGCGTGTCCTTGGCGAGCCGCCGGACCTCGGTGAAGACCTCGTAGCCGTTCATGCCGGGCATCTTGATGTCCGAGAGGACGACGTCGTAGTCGGCCGCGGTCGCCTTCGCGAGCGCGTCGGTCCCGTCCTCCGCGACGTCGACGTCGTACCCCTCGAGCGTGAGGTACTCCTTGAGGAACGTGCGGATGTGGACGCGGTCGTCCGCGACGAGGATGCGCGCCCCTTTCCTCGGCGTCGCCGCGGGCGTCGACCCGTCGAGGTCGACCATCTGCACGTCGTCGACGTACTCCGTGGTCGCGTACGACTTCTGGCTCGCGAGGAGCTGAACGCGCTCCGTGATCCCGGCGATCCGCATCGCCTCGGAATGGATCACGCCGAGCCGCTCGATCTCGCGCTCCATCTCCTCGCCGAGGCCCGCGTCGGTGAAGAGCCGGCGGATCCGCTCGTTCTTGAAGAACGACTGCGACAACTCCCCCGCCGTAAGGATCGACTCGAGGAAATTGTTGATCTCGTGGCAGAGGAGCGCGCCGATCTCCCCGATCGTCGACATCTTCTCGCGCTCGACGAGTTCCTTCTGGAGGCGTTTGATCTCGCGGAGGTCCTTCGAGATCCCGGCGGTCCCGATCTCGCGGCCCGTGACGTCGTGGAGGATCGACGCGGTGAGGCTCACCGGGATCAGCTCGCCGTTCCTCGCGCGGAGGCTCACCTCGTAGTTCTGGAGTCGCCCGGGACCGCCGAAGCGGTCGCCGCGCAGTTCGCGCATGACGCCGCGCGCCGTCTCGGGCGTCTCGTAGAAGTCCGTCACCTGCATCCGGACCGCCTCGTCCCGCGAGAAGCCGATCATCCGCTCCGCGCCCGTGTTGTAGATCACGATGCGACCCTCGAAGTCGGACGTGATGATCGCGTCGGAGGAGTGCTCGACGAGGTCCTTGAGGTACTTCTCCGCGGCCTCGATGTCGCGGTAGAGGTTTCCGAGCTCGATCGTCGAGGCGGCTTCCTTCGCGAACAATTCGATGATCCGGAGGGACTCGGCGGTCGGGCGGCGGCCGTCGAACGGGTCGTCGACGGAGAGCGTCCCGATGACGCCGCCGACGCGGCCGAGGAGCGGCACGAAGAGGAGGTCGTTCGGATGCCAGTCGACGAACTCGTCCCGCTTGCGCGACGACGGGACGCCGCGAAGGACGCCGCGCGCGAGAGGGTCGTCGTGGGGGATGTAGTACGACGACGAGATGCGGTACTTCTCCTGGAGGGCGCGCCGGCGCTCCTCCGGCGAGAGGGGCGCGCTCTTCCGGACGCGCGCGACCTCCGCGTCCGAAAGGCCCGCGTGCCCCACCTTCACGACCGTCCACTCCTTGTCGAGGAGCGAGATCACGGCGCGGCGGAACGTCCCGGCCTTGACGATCCCCTCGGCGATCTTGTTGAGCTGGACGTCGAGGTCGGTCGTCTCCTGGATCGCGGACGCGACCTCGAAGAACACTTCGAACTGCCGCTCGTGCCGCGCCGCGGTCTCGGCCGCGGAGGGGCCGGCGGCGGCGCGGGCGCGGGCGCGGGCGCGAGTGCCGGGGCGGCGCGCGGCCTTCTGGCGCGCGGGCCCGGTCGGCTTCCGACCCGGCCGCCGTCTCGCGGGGCGCGACACCTACGCGTCCTCGCCGAGGAGCGCCGCCACGAACGCCTCCGGGTCGAAGTCCTCGAGGTCGTCCGGCCCCTCGCCGACGCCGATGTAGCGGACCGGGATCCCGAGCTCCGCGGTGAGCGCGAGGAGGACGCCTCCCTTCGACGTGCCGTCGAGCTTCGTGACGACGAGCCCCGTGACACCGACCTCGGACGAGAACGTGCGGGCCTGCGCGAGCGCGTTCTGCCCCGTCGTCGAGTCGAGCACGAGGAGGACGTCGTCCGGGAGCGACGGGTCCTGCTTGGCGAGGACGCGCCGCATCTTCTTGAGCTCCTCGACGAGGTTCGACTTCGTGTGCAGTCGCCCCGCGGTGTCGACGATCAGCGTGTCGAACGCGCGCGCGCGGGCTCGAGCGTACGCGTCGAACGCGACCGAAGCGGGGTCCGAGCCTTTCTCCTGGCGGACGATCTCGGCGCCGGCGCGCTCGGCCCAGATCTCGAGTTGCTCGGAGCCGGCGGCGCGAAACGTGTCGCCCGCGGCGAGGAGGACGCACTGGCCGTCGCGCGTGAGGCGCCGCGCGAGCTTCCCGATCGTCGTCGTCTTCCCGACGCCGTTGACGCCGACGACGAGGAGGACTCGGGGTCGGGTAGCATTGTCGGTGGGCACGGTCGCGGCTTCCTGGCCAGCGGGTCCTGGCGCTCGCCACCTCGGCCCGGTGCTCGCTCGCGAACTGTGGTCCTCTTCGCCCGGATCTCGCTCGACTCCGCTCGCTGCGCGCCGGTCGAGGTCTCCGTCTCGCGCCACCCGCCGGCCCGGCGAAGTCGTGAGGGGCCCGCCAACCTGAGAGCCCGACCCCTCGTTTGCTCGGACGGTGCCTGAAGAGTCAGAGCCCGACCCGCCCGCGTGGGAGTTCGTGAGGAGCGCGAGGGCCTCTCGGCGGATGACGCCCCACGAATCCTCGGGCGTCCTCACCTCGCCACGCGCCGCCGCGTCGCGCAGCGCGGAGACGATCCGTTCGGTCGCGCGGACGCCGACGTCTCCCGAGAGGAGCGTCGCCTCGATCTCCTCGAGTAGCGCCTCGTCGATCGCGCGCCGCTCGCCGAGCACGCCCCGGAGCGACCGCACGAAGCCCGCCCGCGTCTTCGCGAGGCCATCGCGGAGCTTTCGGAGAGCGCCCAGCATGCCGTTCCCTCGCGCCTACTCCTTGGTCGCGCCCTCGGCGGTCTCCACCGGGAAGCGATCGCCGATCTCGGAGAGCCGGACGGAGACGAGCTTCGAGACGCCGGGCTCCTCCATCGTCACGCCGAAGAGCGTGTCGGCCGCTTCCATCGTCCGCTTGTTGTGCGTGATGACGAGGAACTGCGTCCGCTCGCTGAACGCGCGCAGGAGCGAGACGAACCGCCCCACGTTCGCCTCGTCGAGCGGCGCGTCGACCTCGTCGAGGATGCAGAACGGGCTCGGCTTGTGGAGGTAGACGGCGAAGAGGATCGCGATCGCGGTGAGGGCCCGCTCGCCGCCCGACATGAGCGCGACGCGCTGCAGGCGCTTCCCGCCGGGCCGCGCGACGATCTCGATCTCCGTCTCGAGCGGGTTCGTCGGATCCTGGAGGACGATGTCCGCCTCGCCTCCCTGGAAGAGCGTCGTGAACGTCCTCTTGAAGTGCTCGCGGACCGCCTCGTACGTGTCGAGGAAGAGCGTGCGCGCCTTCGCGTCGACGGTGCGGATCGTCTCGTTCAGGGAGTCGCGCGCGGTGACGAGGTCGGACTCCTGGTCCTTGAGGAACGTGTAGCGCTCGTTCTCCTCCTCGAACTCCTGGAGCGCGACGAGGTTCACGGGGCCGACGCGCTCGAGCCGCTTCCGCGCCTCGATGAGCTCGACCCGGAGCGCGCTGGGGGGCGCGCCCGCGCCCGTCCCGCTCGCGGCGATCGCGGCGATCACGCTCTCCGCGATCCCCTCCTCCTTGTCCTCGTCCTCCTCGGCGGCCGCCGAGGCCGCGGCCGGCTGGGTCGTCCGGTCCGGCAACTCGGCGATCAACTCGTCGAGCGCGCGCCCGTGCTCCTCCCGGATCCGCTCCTCGAGGCTCGCGATCTTCCCGCGGAGCTCGCCGAGCGAAAGGTCGAGCGCGTGGAACCGCTCGCGCGCTTCGTCCTTCGCCTTGCGCGCCTGCTTCACGCGCCGGTCGAGGTCGGCGATCCTCTCGTACGTCTCCTGGTTCGCGTTGATGAACGCGTCGCGCTTCTCCTCGCGCTTCTCGCGTTCGCGCACCTCGAACACCTCGCTCTCGCCGAGCCGCGCGAGCTCGCGCTCCATCTCCGCAACGCGCTCGGCGAGCGCGAGCGCCTCGTCCGTCTTGCCGACGATCCGCTCGGTCAGCTCGCGCTCGAGCGCCGCGCAGCGGGCGATGTCGGCGTCGAGCGCCTCGAGCCGCGTCGAGAGCCGCGCGTGCGCGACCTCCGACTCGGCGGAGAGGCGCGCCGCCGCCTCGCGCTCCACCTCGAGGGCGTGGAGGCGCGCCTCCATCTCGCCGAGGCTCGTGCCGACCGCCTCCTCCTCGGCGCCGGCGCGCGCCGCGTCGGAGCGGAGCGCGACGACCTCGCGGCCGAGCAACTCGCGGCCCCGCGCGACCTCCGCGGTCTCGGCCGCGAGCGCGCTCCCGCGCTCCGCGAGCGCGGCGAGCGTCGCGGCCACCGCCTCCTCGTCGCGGCGGCGGGCCGCCGCGCGCTCGAGGCCGCCGCGCAGCGCCGCGGCGCACTCCGCGACCCGCGCCCTCGCGGCCTCGATCTCGCCGTCGAGGCGCTCGCGCGCCGCCCGCGCCGCCGCAATCTCCGCGAGGAGCCTCTCGCGCTCGCGCTCCCGCTCCACGATCTCCCCCTTCCTCTCGAGGAAGCCGGAGCGCTCGTCGGCGTGGCTCCCCCCCGTCACGATCCCGGGGTGATGCGCGACTTCGCCGTCGCGCGTCACGAAGCGGAGTTCGGCGTACTCGGCGCGCGCGGAGAGGCGGAGCGCCGCCGCGCGGTCCTCCACGACGATGACGCGCCCGAGGAGGAAGTCGAGGATCGCGGAGAACGCGCCGTCCGACTCGACCGCGTCGCGCGCGACGCCGCGGACGCCGCGCTCGCGGAGTACCGCGTGATCCGGCTCGACGACGTTGCCGGGACGGAATCGCTCGAGGAGGAGGAACGTCGCGCGGCCGCGGTCGCCGTCGCGGAGGAAGTCGAGGAGGTCGCCGGTTTGCCGCTCGCCCCCCACGACGAGCGCCTCGAAGCCGCCGCCGAGCGCGGCGGCCACGGCGCTTCGGAGACCCTCGTCGCGCAGGCGGATGAGATCGCCCATGACGCCGCGGTGCCGCCCCGCGCCCGCCTCGAGGAGGATCGTCCGCGCGCCCTTGCGGAAGCCCTCGTAATTCCGCTCGAGGTCGCGCAGGAGCGCGAGGTTCCCTTCGACGCTCTCCCGTCGCCCCTCGAGGAGCGAATGGCGCCCGACGATCTCCTCGCGCTCGGCCGTCCGCGCCTCGAGAGCGGCGCCGGCCTCCGCGTGCGCGGACTCGAGCCGCGCGACGTTCCGCTCGGCGGCGGAGCACTCGCCGGCGAGGCGCGCGCGCTCCGGCGCGAGGCGCGCGCGCTCCGCCGCGATCCCCGCCTCCTCCGCGCGCACGCGCTCCGCCCGCGCGTCGAACTCGCCGAGGCGCGCCTCGAGCGCGGCGAGCCCCTCGCGCCGGTCCGACCCGCTCCGCACGATGTCGAGCGTGAGCTGCTTGCGCGACTTCACGTCGGCCCGGAGCCCCGCGAGCTCCGGCTCGATCTCGGCCAGGCGTCGCTTCCGCTCGGCCCACGTGACGTCCGCATCGTCGATCTCCCGACGCACCCCCACGATCTCGGCGCCCTTGAGCGTCTTCTCCTCGACGGCGGCGACGAGTCGCGCGCGCGCTTCCTCGACCGTCGCGTTCGCCTCGCGGATCCGGTCGTTCGCGTTCTTCTCCCGCTCGTCCAGGAGCATCCGCTCGCGCGAGAGGTCGCGGAGCCGCTGCGCGACCTCCTCGACCTCGGCCTGCGCCGCGGCGAGCGTCTTCTCCCCGTCCGTTCCGTGCGCCCGCGCCTCCTCGAGCCGCGCCTCGAGCCCCGCCAACTCCGCGCTCGTCCGCTCGAGCGCGTCCTGCGCCGCGCGGAACGACCCCGACTGCACGCCCTCCTCGTTGCGGAACGCGTCGCGCTCCTCGCGCGCGACGCGGACGGTGAGCTCGCGCACGCGGTCGGTGAGCGTCTTGAAGCGCCGCGCCCGCGACTCCTGCCGCTTGAGCGACCGCACGCGCTTCTCGACCTCGCTCACGATGTCGCGGATCCGCGTGAGGTCCTTCTCGGTCGCCTCGAGCTTCTTCAAGGCGAGCCGCTCCTGCGCCTTGTACTTCACGATCCCCGCCGCCTCCTCGAGGAGGATGCGCAGGTTCGTCGACGTGTCGTTGATCAGCGTGTCGACCATCGCGCGCTCGATGAGCGAGTAGGAGAAGTTCGACATGCCGGTGTCGGTGAAGAGGTCGCGGATGTCCTTGAGGCGCACCGGCGACTTGTTGAGGAGGTACTCGGAGACGCCGGAGCGGAAGACGCGCCGCGTGATCGTCACCTCGGAGTAGTCGATCGGGAGACGCCGCTCGTCGTTCGCGATCGTGAGGGAGACCTCGGCCATGCCGACCGGCTTGCGCGAGCGCGTCCCGTTGAAGATGACGTCCTCCATCGTCTCGCCGCGGAGGAGACGCGCGTTCTGCTCGCCGAGCACCCAGCGGATCGATTCGGAGATGTTCGACTTGCCGCAGCCATTGGGCCCGACGATCGACATGATCCCCGGACCTAACTCGAACTTGAACCCCTTGAGGAACGACTTGAACCCGAAAATCTCCACCCGCTTGAGAAACATGGTCCCCTTCCCCTAGCGCGCCGGCAGCGACACGACGGCGGCGGCTTCGAGGCCCTCGGCCGCCCGGAGTCTCTCCGCGACGGCCCGAGCCTCGTCTCTCCCCGAGTACCGACCGAGTACCACTCTGTACCAGACCCCACCCTTTTCGGGTATGTCTTTCGCGACGATGGTGACGATTTGCCCCTTCCGGGCCCACGCGGCGGAGTCGACCGCGGCGCGGGCGCGGGAGGGGTTGGACGAGACCTGGATGCCGTAGGCGGGCCCGACGGGGTGTACGACCTGCGGCACGGGCGACCGCGTGGGCAGAAGGGAGTCGCTCCCGGGCTCGCCGGGGAGCGGGGCCGCGGGAGCGGACCCCGCGGCCGCGGCCGAGTCCGTGGTGGCGCTCCACGGGCTCGCCAGCCGGACCGTGTCCGCGGGCGCCGGCTTCGCCAGCCGTACGCTGTCCGCGGGCGCCGGCTTCGTCGGAACCGCCGTCGCGGGGCGCGAGGCGGGCGGGGGTCCGGCCTCCTTTCGGGCGTCGCGCGCGGCGGCGACTCTCGGGGGCTGCGCGGGGCGGTCCCCGAACCGCGCGATGCCCCAGCCGATGGCGATCGCGACGCCGGCCGCGACAAGAACCACCGCGAGGATCCACGCGGCCCTCCGGCGCTTCGCGGGGACGCGAGGGGCGGCGGGGGCGCGCGCCGTGACCGCGGCGTGAACCGGGGCCGGAACCTGCGGGGCTGCGGGCGCGCCGGGGCTCGGGGGCTTCGCGACCGCCGGCGGGGCGAGCGGCCCGGCCGGCGCGCGCGGCGGCGAAGGCGGCGGGGTTGGCGCAGCGGCCGGCGGTGTCGGCGCGGGCGCGGGCGCACCCGCCGCGCGGGCCTCGCCGCCCTCCTCCGGGACGAGCCGGATCCCCCCGGGATGCGCCGCTTCGGCGAGCGTCGGGCGCTCCGCCGCCGCCGGCGTCGGGACCGGCGTCGACCGCACGCGGAAGAAACCCAGGACGCGTGGTCCCGGCGAGAACGCCGCGATCTCGGCGGCGATGTTCCGCGTCGGGATCTGCGCGCCGGCGACGAGGATCACGACATCCGCCAGGCGGAGCGCCGGGCAGACCGCGCTCCCCTCGACGAGGAGGGGCACGTGGAGGAGGACGGCGTCCCACTCCGAGCGGAACCCGGCGACGATCTCCTCCAACTCCTCCGACGCATAGACCTCCGACGCGGCGATCGGCGGCGACCCGACCGTCACCACGCGGACGCGGTCGTGCGGCGTCTTGCGGAGCGAGGCGCCGGGCGACGCGCCGTAGAGGGCCATGTCGACGATTCCCTCGTCGGGCTGATACTGGAACGGTTTGGGAAAGGTCGGGTGGTCGAGATCGAGATCGACGACGAGGATCTCCTGCTCGGCGGCCGAGAGCGCGAAGGCGATCTCCTGGACGGCGAGAGCGCCGGCTCGTGGGCTCGCCGCGTGGGCGACCGCGATCACGCGCACGCCCCGGGTGCCCCAGACCGCCGAGACCGCCCGCCACACCGGCGAGTCGGGCCAGAGAGTCTTGAGTCGGGCCCGGCCGTCCGCGGAGAAGTCGGGCGCGCCGCCCTCCTCGCCGGGCGGGACGTAGAGCCCGCCGATCTCCGGGATGCCGCCGGGGAATGCCATCCGCCCCTCCTCAGCGTTCACGCGTCCTCCCGCGAACCGTCGCGCCCGAAGCCGTCGAAGAACGCGCCGATCCGCTCCGCGTCCCCCTCGAGGAGCGTGCGCGGATCGAGGAGCACGACGTCCTCGCGGATCCGCGCGACGATCGGCGTCCCGTGCGCGCGCAGGCGCGTTGCGAGCGCGTCGGCCGAGAGCCCGGCGGCCTGCACCGCGACCGCGACCGTCGGGAGCGGGACCACGGGCTGCGCGCCGCCCCCCGCCTCCGACTCGGCGGGGACGAGCGCGACCGACACTCGCCATCCCGCGCCGAGCTCGATCCGCGCCGCGAGGGCGCGGGCGTCGCGCTCGAGGTCCGCGGCCGACCGCGAGAGCATCGCGACCGTCGGGTTCGCCGCGCGGCCGCCGTCCGCGTCGTAGAACGCGCGGAGCGTCGCCTCGAGCGCCGCGAGCGTCAACTTGTCGACGCGGAGCGCGCGGAAGAGCGGGTTCGCCTTCATGGCGCGCACGAGGTCCGCCCGCCCCGCGACGATCCCGGCCTGCGGGCCGCCGAGCAGTTTGTCGCCGCTCGCCGTGACGAGCGACGCGCCTTTCGCGATCGAGTCGGCGAGACTCGGCTCGCGCACGCCGGCCGGCGCGAGGTCGACGACCGCCCCGCTCCCGAGGTCCTCGACGACCGGGACCGCGCGCTCGCTCCCGAGCGCGGCGAGATCCTCAACCGTCGCCTCCGACACGAACCCTTCGATCCGGAAGTTCGAGCGGTGGATCTTAAGGAGGAGCGCGGTGCGGCGGCCGATCGCGCGCGCGTAATCGCGCGCGTACGTTCGGTTCGTCGTGCCGACCTCGACGATGTCGGCGCCGCTCTTGGCGAGGATCTCGGGGATGCGGAACGAGTCGCCGATCTCGATCAGCTCCCCGCGCGAGACGACCACCTCGCGGCCGGCGGCGAGCGTGTTGAGGGCGAGAAGGAGCGCGGCGGCGTTGTTGTTGACGGCGAGCGCGTCCTCGGCACCCGCGAGGTCGGCGATGAGCCCCGACACCTTCCGCAGGCGGCTCGCGCGCTCGCCGGTCGCGGGGTCGTACTCGAGGCTCGCGTACGCGCCCGCGGTCTCGGCGACCGCGGCGATCGCGCGCGCGCCGAGCGGCGCGCGGCCGAGGTTCGTGTGGAGGACGATCCCCGTCGCGTTCACGACGCGCGCCATCCCGGGGCGCCACGCGGCGCGAGCGCGGGCGGCGACCGCCGCGGTCAGCGCGTCCGTCTCGCCGCGCCCGAGCGCCGCGAGGAGCGCCGGCTCGCCGCCCTCGCGGAGCGCGCCGAGGAGCGCCCGCACCTCGCGCAGCACGACGCCGCGCGGCACCTCCGCGACGAGATCGCGCAGCGCGCGCTCCTCGAGCAACTTCTCGACGGATGGGATGGCCCGGAAGGCCGTCCGGTCGCCTGGCATTCGCGCTCCTGTGGGGCCGTCCGCGGGGCGCGGACGGGAACCCCTTCCTCCGGGCCGACTGGCCCCGGCTAAGTTATCAGGCCGGAGCGAGTTGGGTCAAGGGAATGTGCGGCGCGAGCGCGGTGCCGGTTCGCACGCGGGGCGATGGTCGTCGTAGCCGGAATCAGCGCAGCCGCGCCCTTGCGACGTTCGCACCGGCGGCTCGACTCGATCTCGCGCGGCGAGCCATCCGGCGAAGAGGAGCCATCGCCCTGTTAGAGTGCGAACCGGCACCGCAATCCCTCGCCTCAGTCCCACTTCCCCGTGCGGATCGCTCGCGTGAGCGCCGGCTCGCGGCCGAGAAGGCGGGCGGTGAGCGCGAGTTGGCCGCGGTGGTACTCCTCGTGCGCGATCCCGTGGTGGAGCCACTCGAGTTTGGTCCCGCGGAGGCCGTCGAAGCGGACGATCGCGCGATGCATCTCGCGCTCGCCCGCGCGGCGGAACGCGCGCTGCCCGGCGGCGAGCTGGCTCCGGAGCAGCGCGACGAGCGCCGCCTTGCCGCGCGCGCCCCGAAGCGGCGCATCGTACATCGCGAGGAGGTCCGGCCACGGCGCGCGGTGGAAGTCGGTGTCGCGGCGCGTCAACTCCCCCGCCATCATGAGCGCGACCTCGAGCACGTGGCGGAGAAGATCCTCCACGCTCCGCACGTCGGGAGTCGGCCGGAATGCGTACCGTGACGCGGGGATGTTCTCCGCCTCGCGGATGAGGCCGGCGCGCGCGTCGCGCCACGCCTCGAGCGCCTCCTCGAGCGGGGTCAGGCGATGCTGCTTCGGCATCGGGTCCTCCGTTCGGCCGCCCGACGGGGCTGCGCGGCGGCGGTCATGGGTCGGTCGATACGCGCGTGGTCATGGGTCGGTCGCCGCGCGCGGGGGCAGCGCATCCGCCGCGAGCCCCTTCACGCGGCGGAGATCGATCTTCCCCGAGCCGAGGACGGGGAGCGCCTCGACGCGGTGGAAGGCGTCGGCGCGCGGGATGAAGAGGTTCGGGAGCCCAGCGGCGCGCATCCTCTCGAGCACGCCGGGAATCTCATGGGGCGCGAGCGTGGTGACGACCGCGAGGCGCTCGCCCTTCCGCTCGTCCGGGAGCGACGTGACCGCGAACGCCCGCTCCTCGACCGCGGCGGCGCGGTGGAGCGCGTCCTCGACGGCCGCGTGCGGCACCATCTCGCCGCCGATCTTCGCGAAGCGCGAGAGCCGGTCCCGGATCGTGACGAAGCCGTCCTCGTCGATCGAGGCGATGTCGCCGGTCACGTACCAACCGTCGCGCATCGCCTCGCGCGTGAGGTCGGGGCGGCCGAGATAGCCGCGCATGACGTTCGGTCCCTTGACGAGCAGCATGCCGGGCGCGCCGGGCGCGATCGGCTCGAACGTCGCCGGGTCGACGACGCGGACGGCGACGCCGGGGATCGCGCGACCGACCGTGCCGGCGCGCGCGCCCGCGGGGTCCGCTCCGCGCGCGCGGTCGTCCGGCGCGTTCACCGCGATCACCGGCGCGCATTCGGTGACGCCGTACCCCTCGAGCGGGCGGATCCCGAAGCGCGCCTCGAACGCGGCGGCGACGCGCTCCGGCAGCCGCTCGGCACCGGTGATCACAGCGCGGAGCGAAGCGAGCTGCTCGCGCCGGCATGCGCGCGTGTAGATCTGAACGAAGGTCGGCGTCGCGAGCAGGAACGTGACCTCGTACCGCTCGACGGATTCCCCGACCGCCTCTCCGTCGAGAGGGTTCGGCACGTAGGCGACGCCGAGGCCGCGCAGGAGCGGATACCATAGGTTTCCCATGACGCCGAACGAGTGGAAGAGCGGGAGATTTCCGAGGACGCGCTGGTCGCCGTGCAGGTTGAGGACTCGCGCGGTGCCCTCGATGTTGCTCGCGAGGTTCGCGTGGGTGATCTCGACGCCCTTCGGCTCGCCCGTGGTCCCGCTCGAGAAGATGATCGTCGCGGTGTCGGCGGCGCTCGGCGGGCGCGCGGCGCCGCAGGCGCGCTCGATCGCGCGCACAGGCGCGGCGAGCGCGAGGAGGAGGGCGCGAGTCCTCTCTCCTCGTCCGATCGCGCTCGCGACCTCCTCGATCCAGATCGGCGCGACGCCGGAGGGGAGATCGATCCGGGCGCGCTCGAGGAACGCGCGGCTCGTGACGACGGTGCGGAGGCCCGCGAGGCGCGCGGCCGCGACGAGCCCCGCCGCGCCCGCCGTGTAGTTCAGGTTCGCGCTCGCGCGCCCGGAGAGCGCGGCCGCGACGTTCACGAGCGCCCCCGCGACGCTCGCGGGAAGGAGGATGCCGACGCGCTCGTCCGAACCCCAGGGCGCGCGCAGCGCCCGGGCGAGCGCGATCGCGCCGGCGAGCGCTTCGATCCGCGAGAGGCGCGGCCGACGCGCGTCGCCCATCCCGAACGCGAGCGGCCGCCGCCGCGCGGCGCGGATGAACTCGTGGTGTAGCGGGAGCGTACGACCCGCGCTCACTCCCACACCCATTACGAGATCGGTCGTCCGGCGCGAGGTCTCGAAGCCGGCTCTAGGGTTCCACCATGATCTTGGGAGGCTCGTCCCTCGGCATGGTGCTGGAGGCCGCGATCGTGTAACCCTGGAGGCCCGTCGGCGCATTCGCCTTGAGCGTGTACGTGGCGGACGTTTGCCCCTGGCTGACCGTGAAGGAGAGCTGCGCTCCTTGCGGCGGGTTCCAGACGCTGGCCGGGAGAGACACGGAATACTGCTGATCGAGCGCTCTCCAGGTCGCCTGGTTGGGATTGCCATTCCCGCTCTTGGACATCTGGGCGGCGTTCCCATTCGGGTTTGGGTCGTTGTTGGAGATCGTGATGCTCAGCGTCGTGCTCGGCACAGTGCGCTCCTTTCACGAGGCGATCGAGACCGGTGGCAGGGATGTGGCGTGGAGAGAGCCCACATCCTATCAGACTCGGCTGAGAGATACGAGATCATTTCGCTCTGCTTCCTTCGGCAACCAACCTCGTCCTCCACTCGGTGGCCTTCTCCGCGCGGCCGGCTCCGGGTTCGGCGGCATCCCATGCCTCGTACAACCGAATCACGCGCTCGATGGCTCGCTGCCTGCGGTCAGCGGACACGCCGGGATTGTCCATCAGCGCGACGGATCCCTCGAGCAGGAACGGCTCGGCCTCGGCGAATTTCCCCTGGCCCAGGATCGCCCCACCCAGCAGGCTCTTCGCCTGGGCCCGCTGCCAGTCACCCTTCGGCAGTGAGTTGTCGAGGATGCCCATCGCCTCGCGGAGCATCGGCTCCGCCTCGTCGGCCTTGCCGAGATCGGTCAGCACGGAGCCGAGTCCGCACATCACGGCGGCGAGCGTGGGGTGGTTCGCGGGGAGGACTCTCCGATGGTTCGCGAGGGCCTCTCGCGCGATCGGTTCCGCATCGGCGAGCCGTCCCTGGGCCTGCAATAGTTTCGCGAGATTGTAGAGGCTCGCCCCGACATCCGCGTGATCCGCTCCGAGCGCCTTGCGCTGAATGGCCAGCGCCTCCCGGATGAGCGGCTCGGCATCCGCCAACTTGCCTTCGTCCCTGAGGATCACGGCGAGGTTGGTGAGACTCGCCGCCAGGAACGAGTGGTCGCTGCCCATTTGCTTGCGCCGGATCGCCACGACCTCGCGCATCACGCCTTCGGCCTCTCCGAGCTGGCCTTGGGCCTTGAGAAGGAACGCGAGGCTGTGCAACGTGCTCGCCACGTCCGGGTGCTCATCGCCCACCAGCGCGCGCCGCATCGCCAAGGCCTCGCGGAACAGCGGTTCCGCCTCCGCCGGCCGCCCCTGAGACTGCAAGAGCGTGGCGAGGTTGTGCAGGGTCGTCGCCACGTCCCGGTGTTCCTGCCCGAGCAGCGCGCGCTCCATGGCGAGCGCTCTCCGGTACATCGCTTCGGCCTCCTCGGCCTTCCCCTCGCTCGCGAGGAGCTCCGCGAGGTTGTTCAGGCTTTTCGCCACATCGGGGTGTTCCTCTCCGAACGCCTTGACTCGAATCGCGAGAGCCTGGCGAGACAACGGCTCCGCCTCGGACAACTTCCCCTGGATGGAGAGAAGACCCGCGAGCCCGTCAAGGCTCTCGGCCACCTCCGCGTGATCTTCGCCCAATACGTTCCCGCGGATGTCCAGCGCGATTCGCAAGTTGGTCTCCGCCGCTGAGTACTCGCCAAGATCCTTGTACGTATTCCCGATGGTCTGCCGCACGGCCGCCTCGATCACGGGTTGATCCTTCAGCGTGCCCGCATCCAGCCTCTTCACCGCTTCGGCGAGCACCTGGACCACCGTCACCTCGCGACCCTTGACCAGGTCCTCCCTCGTCACGTTCTTCGGGTTCGCCGAACCGAGCATGTCCCGGAGGAACATGTTCACCGCTTCCGCTTTGAGCGCCTCCTGCTTGGCCCGATCCGCCTCGCGCTGCGCCCGCTCGGCTTCACTCCGCGCCGTGGCCTCGTTCGTTCTGGCCAACTGCTCGGCCCGAGTCGCCCGCACCGCCTGCCACGTGCTCAAGCCCGCGCCGACGGCCATCACCACGAACACGGTCACGACCCCGCCCATCAACACCCTGTTCCTCCGGGCGAACTTGCCGAGTTGGTACGTGGCGCTCGGCCGGCGCGCGACGATTGGTTGGTGGGAGAGGAAGCGTCGGATGTCCGCCGCCAGATCGGCCGCCGACGCGTACCGCCGTTCCTTCTCCTTCTCCAGGGCCCTCGCGACGATCGTCTCCACGTCGCCGCGCAAGGACTTGTCGATCGAGCTGAGCGGGGCGGGATCCTCCTCGCGGATCACGCGCACCGCCTCGTGGAGCATCATCTTGTCGATGGCGTAGGGACGCTGCCCGGCCAAGAGCTCGTAGAGGACGACTCCGAGAGCGTAGACATCGCTGCGGAGGTCGAGCAGGGACGGATCCGCGGCTACCTGCTCGGGGCTCATGTACGGGAGCGTTCCGACGAGCTGTCCGACATCGGTCTGCATCGTCGCCTGCAGATCGGAGTCCGTGGCCCGCGCCACCCCGAAGTCCAAGACTTTCGGTTGGCCCGACGCGTCCACCATGATATTCCCCGGCTTCAGATCGCGATGGATGATGCTTTTCTCGTGCGCGTGCTGCACCGCGTCGCAGACCTTCACGAACAACTCAAGTCTCGCGCGAGTCCCAAGTCGGGCGGCCTCGGCATGTTCCAACAACGTTCGGCCCCGAATGAACTCCATCGCGAAAAACGGCTGAGGGCCGTAACCGGCGTCGGTCGTGCCGGCCTCGTAGATCTGGGCGATGCCCGGATGCTGCAGATGCCCGAGGACCTGCGATTCCTGCTCGAAGCGTCGCAGAGCATGCGGCGACGCGAATCCGGGCCTGATCACCTTCAGCGCGACGGTCCGTCGCGGCTTCTCCTGCTCGGCCTCGTAGACGGTGCCCATTCCGCCTTCGCCAATGGCGCGGAGGATGCGGTAGTGGCCGAATTGCGCGGGGAGCGCGAGAGAAGCGCCGACGCCGCTCGCGAGAGTTCGCGTTCGCTCGTGGTCGCCGGATCCGCTTGCGCCGATTGGAATGGTCGGGTTCTCGCTCATGCCGTCGCTTGGTCGGGGCCCACCTTTCGGGGGGGGATGCTCGGCATCAAGACCTCGTCAGGCGGAATTCGGAGGACTCTTACAACTTCGGGAGCGTGATCCCGGTCTGCGCTTGGTATTTGCCCTTCTTGTCCTTGTAGGAAACGGCGCACTCCTCGTCGGACTCGAAGAAAAGGACCTGCGCGATTCCCTCCCCCGCGTAGACACGCGCGGGAAGGGGCGTCGTGTTGGAGATCTCCAGCGTCGCGAAACCTTCCCACTCGGGCTCGAAGGGCGTGACGTTCGTGATGATGCCGCAGCGCGCGTAGCTCGATTTCCCGAGGCAAATCGTGATGACGTTCCGCGGGATCCGGAAGTACTCGACCGTGCGGCCGAGCGCGAACGAGTTCGGCGGGATCATGCAGACGTCGCCCCTGAAGTCGATGAACGCCTTCGGGTCGAACGCCTTTGGGTCCACGATCGTCGAGTTGACGTTGGTGAAGATCTTGAACTCGTCCGCGAGGCGGATGTCGTAGCCGTACGACGAGAGGCCGTACGAGATCGTCCCCGCGCGCACCTGCTTCTCGACGAACGGGTCGATCATCTTCATCTCGAGCGCCATCTGCCGGATCCAGCGGTCTGATTTCACGGACATCGATCGGTCTCCCTCCGAGGTGGTTCGGTGCGCGATGGGATCGCGGTCGTCAGGTTGACGCGCTCATCCGCGAAGCTGAATGCCGCACTTCTGGCAGAACTTCGGGTTGAACGTCCGGCCGAGATACCCGTTGCAACCCGGGCAACGCCAGTTCCTGAACGAGAAGACGATCCCCGGGACGATCACGGCGATCATGAGAAAGGGAAGCCAACTCACCCGCTCGCTGGCGAAGGCAATGGGCAATAGCACGGCAACCAAGGCGAGCGAGAGAATGATCTGCCGCTTCCGCCGCGACGCGTAGAGATCCCTGAACTCGACTTTCTGCGCCTCTGTGTAGTCCATGAGCGCGTCCCTCCCTTCCCAACCAGCCATGATAGACCACGATGCCGCCCGACTCCAGGCACGGCTCAGCGGCTCTCGCCAGCGAGAGATCGAGCCGCCTCCCACTGCGGTCCGATCTGCAATTCGCGCACCCACCGCTCGACGTAGGTTCGATCCAGCCCCTCGCGGAGGCGAAGAATGCCGGCAGCGTCCTCGATCTGACGGTGCGAGCCGCCGATCTTGGCCCACTCCAATTTCGCGATCAAAACGTCTTCGGCACTCGCGATGAAGAGGCGGACGCCGTGCAGGTCGATCGCGGAGCGGCGGTCGAACTCCTCGCGGCTGAACGGGCGAGAACGCCTGATGATCAGATCGACTTTCCACCCCGTCGCGAAGTCGATGACGTTGCATTGCGTTTCGTGGCGCATTGCCTCCAGTGCCGACTCCAGATCGAAGTAGTACTCGGAATCCGGAAGAAGTTCCCGCAACGCGCGTATCTGGTCCGCTGTCGGCGCGATCACCAGGTCAATGTCTTGCGTCGCTCGCGGCACTCCGTGGTAGGCGCTCGCGAAGGAGCCCGTCAGCATGTAGAGAATGCCGGCGCGGTCGAGCGCGCGGGTGAAGCGTCGGAAGAGGTCCTCTGCGGTCACCGGAGAGGCAGGGGGATTCGGTCGGCCGGGAACAGACGGCGAAGAAACTCGTTTCTGATCTGATGCTCGGACCAGTCCGGATGCTGGTGGCGCAATCCCAACAGCGCCAGCTCCCGCGCGAACAGGCTCATGTCGACGGCGATCGCTAGACGCTCCGCCCCGCTCAACCTGGCTTGCGCAGCCGTCTGTACCGCTGCAGCTTCGGGGCTCGTATCGCTCATCATGGATCTAGAGAATACCAGTCTTGCCGGTGTATCAACAAGCCGGCTCGGGGTCGGTTGAGGCTCTCGCTCGAGCGAGAAAGGGTTGCATCAGGGCCCGCCCGCACTCCTCGGAGGAGGAGACGAGTTCCACGCGCCAGGTCGCACCAGTACTCGCCGCGCGCGCGATCCGAGTGCGGAATCGCTATCCGTCGCCGCGATTTGTTGGGCAAGCCTAACCGCTTCGCTTCCGGGGTCAGGAGTCGGCTTTGTCGCCGCGTCAGATCAGCCATTCGTGGACGAGGTGGTCCGACGCCGGTGCGACGATCACCTCGCGCGTCGCGACGCCGCGGCCGGCCCACACCGTGACCGCCGGCTCGCCTCTCCCGTCGCAATAGCGCGCCGTGATCGCGGCGACCGCCTCGATCTCCTCCTCGCTCGGCTCCCCTTCCGCGAGCGTGATCGGCCCTGGGAAATCGAGCGCCTGAAACGTCCATCGCTCGCCAGCGCGCTCCTGCAGGAACTCGTTCTCCTTCTCGTCGCGGCCGACGATCACCTTGACGCCGCTCGGAAGCCGGAGGTGCCGCCCGACCTTGAGGAGCGTGCACTGCTCGCGCGTGAGGCTCCGCACGTCGACGAACGCGAGTTGGTCGCGCAGCCGCCGCGAGTACGATTCGTCGGTCAGGACGCAGCAGCCGCCGGCCGGCTGCGGGTAGTCGGTGATGCCGTACTCCGCGGCGAGCCGCATCTGATCCTTGCGCGAGCGCCCGTTGATCGCGAGGAGGTCTTCACGCCGGAGCCAGCCCTCCTTCTCGGGGACCGTCGGCGGCAGGAGCCGGCCCGAGAGCGGCCGCACGACGAGGCCGTCGAGCCCGGACTCCTTCTCGATCGTGCGAAGCGCGAACCGGTGCTGCGACATCGGCCGTTGGCCGAGCACCTCGCCGGTGAAGATGAAGCGCGCGCCGTGCTCCTCGAGGAGCCCGCGCGCCTTCCCGAACATGAAGATCCGGCAATCCACGCACGGGTTCATGTTCTGGCCGAAGCCGTGCTTCGGCTCGGCGAGCACGGCGCCGAGGTACTCCTCCGCGACGTCGATCAACTCGATCGCCACGTCGAAGTCGGCGCCCGCGCGGAGCGCCTCGTTCCGGTACGTCTTCTTCTCTGTGCGCCCCATCATCCTCAGGTGGTCCGACGAGCAGAACCCGGTTGAAAAGTTGATGCCGACGACGTCGAAGCCGAGTCGCTTCATGTGGGCGGTGGCGATCGACGAGTCGAGGCCGCCGGAGATGAGGCCGAGGCAGCGGATCGATTCGGGCATGGGGCTCCTGTGGGCCGGAGGGAAGGGGGTGAATCGGGGCCGACGCCCCGCCTCCGACGCCGGGGGGCATGGTAGCGCGTGGGCGGGAGGGAATCAAGCGCCGCGGCGGGCCGGCTCGCGAAGTGTGCCGCTGGCGCCGCCGTTCGGCGGGCGCGTTTTCCTCGTTTGGTCTGTGTGAGGAGGCGTGGAGGCGAGCATGGACTGGGCAGGGGCCATATGACGGCGGTCGACGCGGTGCTACTACCGCCGATCCATCTCGGGTATCCTCGGGGGGTTCACTCACCATCCTGGTGCGACCCGATGGAGCGCGACCCCCGAGAACACGATTCGCCCGCCGACTCCGGCGCCCCCGCGCGCGATCCGGAGTCGACGATCGCGCTGCTCGAACTGGCGCGCCTCGGCGACCGCCCGGCGCTCGACCGGCTCTGCGCGCGCTACCTCCCGCGCCTGCGCCGGTGGGCGCGCGGACGCCTCCCCTCCGCCGCGCGCGACCTCCTCGAGACCGACGACGTGATCCAAGAAGTCCTCGTCCGCACCGTGCGCCGGGTCGAGAAGTTCGAACCTCGATCGATCGGCGAGTTCCACTCGTATCTGCGCCGCGCGCTCACGAATCGGATCCGCGACGAGGTGCGCCGCGTCCGCAACGTCCCGGAGAAGGCCGAGCTTTTCGACGAGGAGGAGGCGCCGGGCCCGTCGCCGATCGAGGAGCTGATCGGGCGCGAGCGGCTCGCGCGCTACGAGGCGGCGCTCGCGCGGCTCAAGCCGGAGGAGCGGGAGGCGATCGTCGCGCGCGTCGAGATGGGGTGCACGTATCAGGAGATCGCCGAGAGTCTGGGCAAACCGTCGCCCGACGCGGCGCGCATGGCCGTGACGCGGGCGATCGTCCGGCTCGCGGCTGAGATGCGCGATGAGGGGCGGGCATGAAGGCCGAGCACGATCGATTCCTCGGTCTCGCGGGCTCGATCTCGGACGGCGAGCAACTCGACTGGGGGCGTCTCGAGGAGACAGCGTCGAGCGAGGACGACAGGGCGCTCGTCCGCTCGCTCGAGGTCGTCGCCCAGGTGTCGCGCCTGCAGCGCGTCGGCGAGAGGCTGCCGGCCGGTCGCTACGGGCAGCTCGACGTCCTCGAGAGAATCGGCGAGGGGACTTACGGCGCGGTCCATCGGGCGTGGGACGCGCAGCTCGAGCGCGAGGTCGCGATCAAGATCCTGCACCCGCGGGAGGACGTCGATGCGCTGCTCGCTGAGGGGCGGCGGCTCGCGAGCGTCAAGCACCCGAACGTCGTCATCATCCACGCGGCCGAGCGGATCGACGGCCGGCCCGCGATCCGGATGGAGTTCGTGCGCGGCCGCACGCTCGCGGAGATCGTCCGTGAGCGCGGGCCGCTCGGCCGCGAAGAGATCGCGAGGATCGGCGCGGACCTCTGCCGTGCGCTCGCGGCCGTGCACGGCGCGGGGATCGTGCATCGAGACGTCAAGGCGCAGAACGTGATGCGCGAGCAGGGCGGGCGCATCGTCCTCATGGATTTCGGGCCGGGGGGGGCGACGCCGCTCTACATGGCGCCGGAGCTCCTGCGCGGGGCGGCGCCGACGGCGCGTTCGGATCTCTACAGCCTCGGCGTCCTCCTCTACCACCTCGCGACGGGCTCATTCCCCGTCGTGGGGACCACGATCGAGGAACTGCGGGCGGCGCACGAGGGCGGACGGGCGCGGGCGCTCGGCGAGGAGCGGCCCGACCTGCCGGGCGCTCTTGCGCGCGCGATCGAGCGCGCGCTCGCCCCCGATCCGAGCGCGCGCTTCGAGAGCGCCGAGCGGATGGAGGCCGTGCTCGCGGATGCCGAGCGCTCGGAAGGTCCGCTCGCGAGTGCCTTGCGCGCGCGCAGGCCGCTCGCCATCGCGGGCATCGTCCTCGGCGCGCTCCTCGTCGCGGCCGCCGCTCTCTGGATCCTCCCCGCGAGCCGCCGCGGCCCCTCGCGCGTCGCCCAGATCCTATCGAGCACCGTGGCGCGACAGGTCGCGCCCCGCGGGGGCGCGGGCGACGAGACCGGCGCCGGAGCCGACGCCGCGCGGGCAGCGGGCGCGTTCACCATCGAGGCCGGCTTCCACCGCGGGCGGTCGCAGCGCGAACCCCTCGTCGACGGCGCGCGCCTCGCGGTCGGCGACTCGATCTCGCTCTCGATTCAAGCGTCGGAGAGCCTCCACGTCTACGTGATCGACGAGGACGACCGCGGCGAGGCGTATCTCCTCTTCCCGGTCGCGGACATGACGCCATCGAATCCACTCGCGCCGAACGCCGCGTACATCCTGCCGGGCTCGCGAGGCGAGCGCCGCTTCTACTGGCAGGTGACGAGCGCGGGCGGGCGGGAGCACCTCGTGCTCCTCGCGAGCCGCGAGCGCCTCGTGGGCTTCGAGTCGGAGATGCTCGCGGTGGAGCGGCCCGTCGAGGGGCGCGAGCCGGACTACCCGCGCCTCACGAGCCGCGCGAAGGAGAGGCTCCGGGGGATGGGAGGCCTCGTCGCGGATGCACCCGACGCGCCGCGCTCCGCGGCGACAGGATCGCTCCTCGACCTCGCGCGGCCTCTCGCGCCTGGCCCCGAGCGCGTGAGCGGCGTGTGGATCCGCCGCATCGATCTCGAGAATCCTGCGCGATAGCGAGACGGGGCGCTCCGTCGCACGTTGCGGTGCCCGATGCGCGACCCGACCGCCGCGCGCACCATCCTCGCTCCGCCGACCCCGCGCTAGCCCGCATTTCTCACCGTGCGCGACGTCGTACGCGCGGGAGTGGTTTTTCCCGGCGCGCGAGAGGTTCCCGCGTCACGCGACGGCCGTCCGCTGTGGTTGGTTGTCGGTTGGAGCGATTTT